>Ga0209335_10003648_pt1 | contig 15209 bp, 15 predicted proteins | sample COG_09_FD_184753 | JGI IMG/M metagenome (GOLD analysis project Ga0209335, IMG submission 184753) | Pelagic Microbial community sample from North Sea - COGITO 998_met_09 (SPAdes) (version 2) | ecosystem: Environmental > Aquatic > Marine > Neritic zone/Coastal water | place: Helgoland, sampling...
ACGTTGATAGGCTGGATGTGGAAGCGCAGTAATGCGTGCAGCTGACCAGTACTAATAGCTCAATTGGCTTGATTTATGCACTGAAAAAAATTTTTAGTATTTAATATTGTTATTTTTTAATCCTATTAATGCTTACTTTAAAATTATCTATAATAGATATTTACAAAATTAACCTGTAATAAAGTTAGTATGAGAAATAAAATTTTCTGGAACAGTTTTTATAAAAAAAAATCCAATATAGTAAAACCAAGCCCATTTGCAAAATTTGTTTTAAAGAAAATAAAAAAAAATAAAAGAACTCTTTTAGATGTAGGTTGTGGGAACGGCAGAGATACTTCTTATTTCATAAAAAACAAAATTAAAGCACTTGGTTTTGATGTTTCTAAATAGGCGATTAATTCAACTACTAAAAAATTTCCTCAAAAAAATATATTTTTTTGTAAAGATATTTGCAGACCAATAAAAAAAAAATACAAAAAGATTTATATGGTTATATTTATGCCAGGTTTTTTCTTCATGCTATTGATTTAAATCAAGAGAAAATATTTTTTTCAAATTGTAAAAAAATATTAGATAAAAATGGAAAAGTTTTTCTTGAATTTAGAACGATCAAAGATCCTATTTTCAAATTAGGAAAAAAAATTAGTAAGTATGAATATTTTACAGACCATTATAGAAGATTTATCGATATTGAGTTATTTGAAAAAAGAATTGAAAAATTTGGATTTATTATAGAATTTAAAAAATCTGGCATTAATTTAGCAAAATTTAAAAAAGAAAATCCTCATGTGTGTAGAGTTATTCTGACACATAAACGAAACAAAACATAATATCAAAAATTTAAACAATTTCTATATCTTCAAGTAATATTGTTTTTTTAAAAGGACATTTGTTTGAGATGTTAGTAATATATAATTATAATGAAGATATTTGTTGTAATAGTTTTTTTTGTAATTATTTCTCAAATTATTCGATCATTAATGTCAAATAATTTATATTTACTTGATAGAAATATGAATAAGTATAACCATATTTGGTGAAGTGGATGTGTAGAATAAATATTATAAAAAAAATGAAATAAACGTATTTTGTATAAAATTTTTATTAAATTAATATTTACTGATGTTTACTGATATAATTACTTTTTTTAAACTTTTGTTTTCTAAAAAAAAGTTAGTTATTTATTGTGAATCAAACTCTTATTCTTGTTATTTTACAGAAGTTTTAAATCAGTTATTAATTAATCAAATTAAATTTACGTATATCTGTCAAAGAAATGATCCAAATATTTTAAAATTAAGTTTAAAAAATTACTTTGAGTTTAATAATATAAAGTTTGCTTCCTCAATCATATCATCAATTCAATGTGAAAAATTAATACTAACAACCCCAGATTTTGGAGATACAGTTAAAATTTCAAGAAAATGCAAAGAACATATTTATTTATTTCATTCTCTTGTAAGTTCAAATATGGTTTATAGAGAAAAGGCATTTGATAGTTATGACACAATTTGCTGTGTAGGCCCTCACCATTATAGAGAGTTTTTAAATAAAAAAAACAAGCGGAAACAAAAATTATTAAAAATAGGATATCCTTTTTTAGACACGTTAATAAAAAAAAAAAGATTAACAAAAAATTCTTATGATAATAATAAAATTTTAATTGCTCCAACTTGGCTGCCAAATGAAAAAAATTACTATTATGAAAATTATTTTGATTTGATTAATATTTTGATTAGTAAAAATTATAATGTTACTTTAAGACCACACCCTGAATTTTTTAAAAGATTTAAGTTTAAATTATTAGATTTAGAAAAAAAATTTAAATCAGAAAACAGTTTTAATATAGATACGTCAAAAGATAATTTTAATATTCTTAACAAATCAAAATATTTAATAACTGACTGGTCTGGTATTTCTCTTGAGTTTGCTTTTATATTCAAAAGACCAGTTTTATTTCTAGATACAAAAAAAAAAATTTTAAATAAAAATTTTGAAAAAGATCATAATATTCCAGTCGAAATTACAATTAGGGATCAAATTGGTTCTATAATTAAAAAATCTGATTTAAATAATATAGATAATATTTTGAACGAATTAGATAAAAATGAAAAAAAATATTCTCATAAAATCCAGGATTGTATAGATAAACTCACTTATAATTATGGAAGTTCAGCTATTAAACTAATTAATTATATTAATAATAACTAGGTTTTTAATAAAATTAGATAAATCTTTAATCATGGATTATATAATTCTCAAATTTGTGAGGATTTTCAAAGTCTACATTTTGCTCAATAATTTTTTTTGAATTATCTTCTGACAAACAATGGATCAATCCCATTAACAATCGACCTGTGCTTGTAAAACTATCCTTGCTATCAAAGATTGATTTATCATTGGTATGATAATATTTATCGTTACTTGAGTATGTGTAGTATGGTTCGAAATTTTCTGAACAAGAATTTTTTGTTTTCATAGAGGCAAGAAATATTCCATGTCTATCCTGATAGAAATAATCATTTTTTTCAGTTACTGATCTACTAAACCAAAGACCATGATCACTTATAACCAGTATAACAAAATCTTTTTTTGAGTTTTCTAGATTTTTTAAAAGTTTTTGAATTATTTCACTCATTTTTAATGAAAGAGGATTAAACATTTCTTTAATAAATTTTTGGTCATTTATTTTTGATGATACATGATTTCCATCAGTGTGTCCTATAGGCCTGTACATATGAAGAATTGAAATCCATGGATTTTTTTTATCTTTATTTATTTCTGAAACTTTTCTTAACACAGTATCTGGCCAAATATCCATATTTCCATGTTGGTTAGTGTGTGAATTTAGATCTCTTGTTTCTTTATCAGTAAACAAATATGAATTTTTTAATACACAAATCCCAAAAAGTCTTGGAACAAAATAACTAAATAATGAATAATCTTCTATGCAAGTGTTACTATTGGATAAGTTATTTCCTGCAGTAATATAATCATCTACAAATTTACCTTTGCTTTTACCAAGATAGTTACCAGCATATCCTGTTACAACTTTATAATTATTATTTCTAAGTATCGAAAATAGAAGTGAGTCTCTTTTTCCATTAAATCTAGTTTGATCTAATTTATAATTATTATGATCTAGCATTAATATATTATTTAGCGAGTTTTTTGTAGGTACAGTCATTGAAAAAGTATTTTTAAAAATTCTTCCATTGTTATTAGTTATAGTCTCAGAATAAGGCGTGTTTGAAATATTAAAATATTTTTTCATGAATTTTGTTGCGGGAACACCATCAAAACTCATGATATAAATGTCAGGAGTATTGTTAAATTTTATTTTTTTATACTCATCAGACAATCTTTTACCTTGATTAGATAAAGTCCATGAAAAAAATTTTTTTACGGATTGTTTATACAAGTTTGTATTTCCGAAGGAATATATATTAAAAATGTTTAACAGAATTGGAATAGTTATTAGAATTGACAAAGTTATTACGGCAATTCTTTTAAACAATAGGTTTTTTTGATAATATTTGTAAAGTATTAGAAAGTTAAAATAAAAAAATAAAAAAAGAATTAATTGCTGATAATCTTTTAGGCTAAAAATTCCTTTTATATAAATTAGTTTTAAACTTATAACATTAATAACTGAAAGAAATGAGAGTATATAATGGTTAAATTTCGCAAAGGTAATTATTGTGACCTGAAAAATAAAAATAACAATTAAAAATATACAAATCTTAAAAAATATATTTGCATTTTCTTCTACAGCTATAAGTGTAATTGTTTCTGAGGCTGAAAATAAAAATACTAAAGAAAATATTCCAATTAAACTTAGCTGATTATTTGTTATCTTTGTTAGCATCATCAGTTTTTTTTTTTAAAAGAGATTTAAAGAATTCTTTTACCTTATAACGTGCTAAACTAAAAAATGCAGCAATTGCAGCAATTATTGATACTAACGCTTGCAATATAATACTTCCAGTACCTGGATCTAGGTATGCATAAGCAATACTAGGGTTTATTAAAAAAAATATTAGTAAATATAGTAATTTTTTATTCATAAGTAATTTTTTCTATACCATATATACACCATATTATATATTTATTTAATTAAACAAAATCTATTATTACAAATAACAATTTATAATGACAAAAATTTTATTAATTAATCCAAATAAGTGGGGCAGAGGAATAACACATATTTGGATAGCAAGTCATGTCAGTTCTTTAAGTTCTGATCATGAAGTCGAGTTGTTTGATTGCACTTTCTATAAAAATTGGACTGTAGATGAGGTGGGTTTTGCAACTGGAACAGCAATGTTTAAAGAATCAGATTATAAAAATTATGTAAAATTTAGGGATGAGGATGTATTAGTATCACTACAAAAAAAGGTAGATCAATTTAAACCAGATATAATATTTTGGTCTGCTATATCATCTCATATTCACAGTGAGGGAGAATACGTTAATATTCAAAATGGATATGATTTACTAAAAAATATAAATATTAATGGAGCTTTAAAAATTACTGGAGGACTTCAAGCAACATCTGATCCAAAAATAGTTTTTCAAAAATTACCAAATATAGACTTTCTCATTATGGGTGAAAGTGAACTAGTATTGAAGGAGATTGCTGATAAAATAGATTCTTCAGATAACATCAAAGACATTAAAGGATTATCATTTATTAAAGACAACAAAGTAATTATAAATCCTAGGCAAAACATAATAAGTTCTTTAGATACATTTTCTCCTTATAACTATGATATATTTGATGACCAAGTTTTTTATAGACCTTATAATGGGGAGGTTGTAAGGGCTGTAGATTATGAACTTTCAAGAGGATGTATATACTCTTGCTCATATTGTGTTGAAACTGTAATACAGAAATATTATGGATTTGAAGATAGTTCCAGTAAAACAGGGGCAATTAAAAATTTTAAATCATATTTAAGAAATAAATCAGCTGATGTCATCTTTGATGAGATAAGTTATCTAGTGAAAAAAAAAAAAATTAACTTCATTAGGTGTCAAGATACAAATTTTCTCACAAACGATAGAAAAATATTAATCAAACTTGCAAACAAAATAAAAAAAAGTAATTTAGACTTTAGAATTTATATTGAAACAAGACCAGAAGGAATAAATGATTTATCAGTTGAGTTATTAAAAGATTTAAAAGTAGACGGAGTTGGCATGGGAGTAGAATTGGCAGCTGAAGATTTTAGAGAAGAAAGCCTCAATAGATTTGCTAGTCAAGAAAAAACAATTTTGGCTTTTGAAATTTTGAAAAAGAATGGAATTAAAAGAACAACGTATAATGTTATTGGTTTTCCAGATCAAACTGAGGAGTCAATTTTACAAACTATTGAATTTAATAAATTATTAAATCCTGACAATATTACAGTTGCTTATTATTCTCCATATGTAGGAACTGGACAACAAAAAAAAGGCGTAGACACAGAAACTTTTAGTAATTATGAATTTGATGCAGATGCTGCTTTAAGATCAAAGTCTAAAAGTAAAAATCTATCTACTAAAAAACTAGACTATTATAAACAAAATTTTGTTAAACTAGCAAGATCTTGAAGGATTTAAAAAAAAAAATTATTCTAGGAACTTGGTCACTTAGTGGAGATTTGGGTCCTATAAAAAAAAAACATACTTATCAGTTAATTGATCATTCTATAAAAAAAGGTTTCAGAGAGTTTGATATAGCACCAACCTATGGATTTGGTAAAATAGACAAACTTTTTTCAAATTTTAAAAAAGAAAAAATAAAAATAAATACTAAAATTGGATACGATGAAAACAGAAAAAAAAATTTTTCTATTTCTGTCCTCAGAAAAAGTGTTTACACTTCATATAATTATCACGGAAAATTAAATACTGTATTTTTACATAATCCAAGAAATGAAATTAAAGATTGGAATAAAATCATTGATTTTATGAAAGGTTTAAAAGAAAAAAATATAACAAGGTATACAGGCATCTCATTAGCAAGAGATTATTATCCTGATATTAATATTCTAAACGAGTTTGATATTATTCAAGACGAAATAAATATTTTAAGAAGAAGCAGTCTTTTAAATAAAAAGAACAAATTTAAATTGATGGCTAGATCACCTCTTGCTACTGGAATATTGTCAAATAAATTCAATATCAATTCTAAATTTTCTAAACAAGATTATAGATATAGTTGGCTTAGAGGTAAAAGAAAAAAAATTATTCTTAGTCAAATAGATAGTCTTAAAAAAATTTTTGGTAAAGATATAACAAATGCCTCTTACTCATATTTATTACATAATAATAATATCGATAAGATTATTTTTGGATTTAAGGATATTTTACAATTAGAAAATATCTTAAAGATTACAACTTTAAAGAAGTTATCAAAAAAAAAAATTAATTTATTATTAGCACTAGATAAAAAAAATTATTTATTAAAAAATAAAGATAGAGAGCTGCTTTATTAAATAGAATTTATTTTTTTATATAAAATCTTTTTTCAAATTTACTATTTAATTTCATTAGTTTAGGGTTTTTTTTTAAAATATTTATTATATCTTGATATGTTACATTGATCCCTTTTTTTGATAATTTGATAGTTTTTTTTAGTAATATCAAATCTTGCTCATAATCAATTGTGAGCCTATAATTATGAAGTTTTTTCCTTAATTCAATAGTGAATATTTTAAATTTATTTGGATTATTATAAATGTATGGTGTCACATGTTCTTTAAATTCTTTTTCTTTAACATTTATAAATAAACTTTTAAGCGTTTTATAATTAAAAATTTCAATATGAATGCCTATCGGATAAGAAGGTTTCAATATATTATTATAATAGTCTACTTTACTAGTTTTAAAATTTTTAATTGCATTATCTAATATTGATGAACTCATCAATGGACTATCAGATGTTATTCGAATGATAGTATTTAGTTTATATTTTGTTGCTGAGTCATAATATCTTTTTAATACATTTTTTTCTGAACCACCGAATAATTCAAAACTATTTTTTTTCGCAATTGTGATAAATTTTCTTTTACTAGCTGAAGGAACTGCTAAAATAAATTTATCAACAAGTTTACTTTTTTTAATTCTATTAAGAAGAAAATCGATTACAGAATAGTCTTTATAGATATTTTTTAAAATTTTTTCTGGAAATCTTTTAGAATTCAATCTTGCTTGTACAATTATACCAATATTCACAAATCAAATTTAACTTATTAAATCATCATAACTAAAATTTTTTTTAGCTATTTTACCTAAATATTTGAAATATTGATTAGCAGATATTCCAGTGCCTGGCCTCTTAGTTGTTAAGTTTTTAATTGTAAACTTGCTCCCTTTTTTAATATCCTGATTTGCTACTAAACTTCTTCTTGCATTTTTTTTAGTGATGCCTTCACAACTGAAAGTTTTTTTAACCTCTTTTCCCAATGATAAATTCGACAATTTTATATTGACTGCAATTTGTGAAAGCTCTTTTTCATCAACTGATAACCAATGATCTGCACTTTTTTTTAGTTTTTTATTAATTGTAAAATGTTTCTCAATTACAGAAGCTCCTAAAGAAGAAGCAATTGTTGGAGCTAAGGTTCCTAGTGTGTGATCACTGAAACCAATAGGAATTTTAGGAAATTTTTTTTTCAATAAAGTAATAGATTTTAAATTAGCATCTTGCATTTTGGTTGGATAACATAATATGCAATGCATAATTACAATTTTTTGATTAAATTTTGATATTAATTTTACCGCATCTTTAATTTCACTTAAATTTGCTGCCCCAGTCGAGAGAAAAATAGGTTTTTTTGTTTTTGCAATTTTCTCAAGTAATAAAAAATTAGTTATGTCACAACTTGCAATTTTATAGGTGTTTACACCCAGCTTTTCTAATATCTTTAGAGAGTCTATATCAAAAGGTGTTGATTGAAATTCAATATTTTTTTTCTTACAATAATCAAACAAATGTTGGTAATGCTCAAAGTTAAATTTATCTAAAGAAGAGTAGCTATCATACTGTGTCCCATTTTTTTTTCTTTCTCCTTCCCAAGACCAAAATCTTTTAGCATTTCTTGTTGTTAATTTTTCTGCTTTATATGTTTGAAATTTAATACAATCAGCCCCAGCCCTTTTGGCAGCATCTATCAGTTTTTCACCAATTTTTAAATTTCCATTATGGTTTACACCCGCCTCAGCTATTAAAGTGGTTAATCCAGAGTTAATTTTATTATAAATATTTTTCATATTTTTTTTTTAGAATATTAAGATATTTATTTCTGTCTTTTGAATTACTTAAATGAGCTCCTTTAGTTTTATAATATCTATAATAAGATATAGGTATATGATACCCATTACCATATTTTTTTTCCATTCTAATAATAATATCAAAATCTTCACAATTTTTTAATTTAACATCATATCCTTTTATTTTTTTTAAATATTTGGTTCTAAACATTATTCCAGCACCATGTTTAAGAAGAACTTCTCTGTTACTTCTTTTCAGTATTTTATTATTTCCATCTTTATCTACTTGTAAAATATCTCCATATACAAAAGGTAAATCTGAATTATCATTTAAGATTGATGATAACACTAAGCAAGATTTCATCGCCAAGTAATCATCAGCATCTACCCTCATAAAATAATCTGAGTTAGTTTTTTTTAGTGCTAAGTTGGATGCATAGGCAACACCTTTATTTGTTTTTTGATCAATAATATTTATTGATGTAAACTCTTTCGATAATTTTTTTTTATTAAATTTTCTACTACCATCGTTAACTAAAAATATTTCAATATCTATTTCGTAAGGAATTTGAGTTACGCAAGATCTTATAGATCTTTCTAAAAATTCTTCCTTCTTATAGTTTGTTATACATAAGCAAATTTTTTTCATGAAGTTTTTTTTGCAATTATATTCATCATTGATCCCCAAAAGGGGTGTGGATAAAAATTTTTTGAAAAAATATTTTTTAAAAATTTAAAATGATCACCTGCAAAATCACTATATGGTGTATTTATATAAGGAAAATTTACTTCAATTACTTCAAAATTATAATTTTTTAGCAGGTTCGTTAATGCTTGAAAACTCGGTCTGTAATAAATTGTATCTTCATAATTATAAAATACTGGCAATGTATTTTTTAGTTTATATAGAATAGATTCAATATTTGGTGTTGCCAAAAAAATAATGTATCCATCTTTTTTCAATGCTTCATGAGTTTTTCTTATCATATAGAAAGGGTCTTCAACATGTTGTATTGTTCCTCTAAACACTACCAAATCAAAGAAATTTTTTTCTGTAAATATATTTTTTTCAAAATTGATAAAACTTGAGGCAATTTTTTTTGCATAATGGTTGATTTCCATTCCATATTTTTCACCTTCCCATTTTATATGAGACAAAAATTCTCCTGTCGAACAACCTACATAACAAATAGTACCTTTTTTTTTATACCTTGTAATAAATTTTTTATCGAGTTCAAATTTTTTTAATCTTAATTTATTATTACCTCGTCTATCTAAAAAATAATCGTTAGGAAACTTGTTATCTTTATTTTGCATTAATTTATTTTATATTCTAAGTCTTTAAATAATTTTTTATTAGTTTTAACAATTTTTTCAAAATTTATTTTGTTAGAAGTAAGTTTGTTTAAAAATAAATCAATTTCTTGGTTGTTTTTATTTAATAAAAAACAATTATTTTTCTCAGCTAGTTTAATATATTTAATAGTTCTGTTTTGCAAAGATTTTAAATTAAGTTTGTTGACAATATGAATAAATGGTATGTTATTTGCCACCAACCAAAAAGTTAATGAACTAGAAATAGTATCAAATATTACTATGCTATTAAGGTCTAGGTTATTAGTGCTATTTCCTATTATTTTTAAATCTTTATAACATTTATGTAGACCTCTTGGGTGAGGTCTTAGTTTAATGTTATATTTATATATAAAAGGTTTTAAGGACTCAAAATTTTTTTTTTCATTTAGATGACGATAAAAATCTGGGCATGAAATTTTGTCACTAATTCGAGGCAAGCTTCTTAAAGCATAGATTATTTTGATACTTTTTGGATTTTTATATTGTGAATGATTTTTTAAATATTTTAAATATAATTTAGGAAAATTTCCAGCTAAATGTCTCTCAGAACTTTCCCATAAAGAGTTTTTAAATTCATAATATCCCCCACCATGAACAATATTTATAAATTGGATTTTATCTTTTAAAGCAATAATTTTACTAATATTTGCATCATAAAGTATATCTCCAGATGCAAATAATCTTATATTTTTATTAATATTGCTTTCTATAAGATCTGAAAAATAACTGTCAGGCACAAGTTTATTGACAAGTTTATAGTTACTAACTTTATTTTTTATACACTGTTCTAAAAAAAAAGATTTATTTTTTTTAACGTTTATTAAAGTAATCTTAGACACTCTTTTTAAAAAAATAGCATATTTAAAATTGGCAGTTATTCTTTGAAAGATATTTTTTTCAAGTGAACCTGGACCATTAATGTTACCTAGTGGAAACGGAATTATAGTCAATAAATCAACAAATATTTTTATAAAAAAATCTTTAAATTTTGTTTTAAATGATATTTTTGACAACCATTTTTTATGAACTTTTAATAAGTCTAGGATTGTTTTTGCTTTACCAATATCATCAATTTTATTTTCTGCAAGACACCAATCCAATTGAGTAAGTAAACCTAAAAAGGACCTTTTAAAAAAATTTTTATTAATTAAAGAAATTTTTTTATTATCAATATATTTGTTATAAATATTAATAATTTTTTTATCTAAAATAATAAATTTATATCTATTAATGTTTTTTGGACTCATTTAAAAATACAATGAAAGAGTATATTCGTGTTTACTTAATACATAAATATCTTTAAAAAGATACAAGAAATAATGATCAATTTAGCAAAAAAATTATTCCCTATCTGTCGAAGCTTAACTGGATCTGGCAACAGAGAAACTCTTAAAATTTTAAAAAAAGAAGTTCCAGAATTAACTATTTATGAAATACCATCTGGTAAAAAATTTTATGATTGGATAGTACCTGATGAGTGGAATATTAAAAACGCTTATATATCTGCAAATGGAAAAAAAATAATTGATTTTAAAAAAAATAATCTTCACTTAGTTGGATATTCAGTCCCATTTAATGGAATTATAAAAAAAAAAGAATTATTTAAAAGATTACACACTTTACCAAATCAAAAAAATGCGATCCCATATGTAACATCTTATTACAAAAAAGACTGGGGATTTTGTGTTTCATATAATGATTTTAAAAAAAAATTTAAGTCTAAAGAATATCAAGTTGTAATTAATTCTACTTTAAAAAGAGGTTCACTAACTTTTGCCGATTGCATTATTAAAGGTAAAAGTAAAAAAGAAGTTTTAATTTCCTGTAATATTTGTCACCCTTCTATGGCAAATAATGAGGTCTCCGGGATGATAGTAGCAACAAACTTTATAAAGAATTTAAAAAAGATCAAAGATAGACAGTACACATATAGAATTGTTTTTGTTCCAGAAACACTAGGTTCGATAATTTATATTAATAAAAATTTTAAAGATTTAAAAAAAAACGTAATAGCTGGTTTCGTTTTGACCTGCGTTGGAGATGATAATGAATTTTCATATTTACCATCAAGATCTGGCAATAATTTGTCTGATAGATCAGCCATAAATTATTTAAATTTTAATATTAAAAAATTCAATAGATATACTTATTTAGATAGAGGAAGCGATGAAAGGCAATATTGTAGCCCAGGAGTTGATTTACCAGTGTGTTCGATAATGAGAACTAAATATAATACATATCCAGAATATCATACTTCATTAGATGATTTAAATTTTATCTCAGAAAAAGGTCTAAGAAATAGTTTACAAATGCTAGAAAACATAACGTCAATAATAGAAAATAATTTTAAGTATAAATCTACTTATAAGTGTGAACCAAAATTGGGATCAAGAAACTTATATCCTAAAATAAGTTCAAAAAGTTTGTCGCCTTTAAGTAATAGTAAAAAAAATAATTTTATTAATTATTTGAATTTTCTAGCATATGCAGACGGCAAAAATGACTTAATTGATATATCAGAAAAAATCGGAGTGGGTGCTTTCGATCTTATTGAGATAAAAAATATTTTATTAAAAGAAAAATTAATTACTAAATGAGTATTTTAAAAAATTTTATTTGTATAATTCCTGCAAGAGCTGGGTCAAAAGGTGTCAAAAATAAAAATTTAGTTAAAATTAAAAATAAGCCTCTGATACAGTACACTATAGATGTGGCTAAAAAGTTAAGTAAACATTGTGAAATAGTAGTAAGTACAGACTCTCTTAAAATTAAAAAAATATGTATCAAAAATAAATTAGACTTTTATGGTTTAAGACCAAAGAGACTGTCTAATGATACCGCACTTACAAGAGATGTTGTGATGTATGAGGTAAAAAGAATTGAAAAAATACTAAATAAAAAGTTTTTTGGGATTTTACTTCTTCAACCTACTTGCCCAATTAGAGATTTTAAAAAATTAATGAAATCAATGAGGATACTAAAAAATGAAAAGTTCAATAGTGTTGTGTCAATCGCAGATGTAGGTGCAACTCACCCGTTTAGAATGAAAAAAATTATAAATGGTTATTTAAAAAATTTTATGAATTTTAAAGAAGAAAATATGATGCCAAGACAAAATTTACCAAAAGTGTTTATAAGATCAGGCTCATTTTATTTAATTAAAAGAAACTTTTTTTTTAAAAAAAAATCATTAGTTGGTGACAAATGTTATGGCTTTAAATTAGATGGCCTAGAAACCATTAATATCGATAGTTCTAACGATATTATATTTCTAAAGTCGATGTTAAATAAAAATAAGATAATTATTTAATGAAATTATTTTGTCCTTCAAAAAATTTATTTAGCTATAAAATTAAACATTTGCTTGAAAAGTTTATAATTTGTGACTTTGTAAATATTAACCAAAAACAGTTTGAAAAAGTTGTTCACAAATATGAAATAGTTTTACTAAGATTTTCTCATAAATTATTTTATAAAAAAGATACAAAAATTAAATATATATTAAGTCCAACTACAGGTATTAATCATATCGATAAAAAATTTTTTTCAAGAAAAGATATCAAAATTTTGACTCTTCAAGATGAAAAATTTTTTTTAAAGAATGTAGCTGCTTCAACTGAATTTACAATTACATTAATTCTAATGAGTTTGAGAAAGATAAAAAATTTGTTTATTAATAATAATCGTGAAAAATTTATAGGTAAAGAAATTTACAAAAAAAAAATAGGTATTATTGGTTTAGGAAGAATAGGAATTAAAGTTGCAAAAATTTTAAATACTTTTGGAGCTAGTATATATGGATATGATATTCAAAATACAAATGATTTTAAATTTATTAAAAAAGTTAAATTAAATTATATTTTAAAAAATTGTGAGATAATTAGCATTAATATTCCATTGAATAGCAAAACTATTAATTTTTTGAATAAAGACAAGTTAAAAACATTAAAAAAAAACACCCTGCTAGTTAATTCCTCTAGAGGTGAAGTTGTTGATGAGAGCTATTTAATGAGTCTGACAAGAAAAAAGCTAATTTATTATGCAACTGATGTTGTTATAAATGAGCATAAACTAGGACTAAAAAAAATGAAAAAATACAATAAATTAGAAAATATGATATATTCTAATCACATTGCTGGACTAACAGAAGAATCGATATTAAAAACCGATTTAAAAATATTTAATAAATTTAAAAAATTATATGAAAAAGGTTAATTTTATAGCAGAGTTGTGCCAAAATCATCTTGGTAAAATGAAACATGTTGAAAAGATGTTAGATGAGTGTGCATCTTCAGGAGCAAAAATAATTAAATTACAATATATATATGCAAAAAATCTTTCATATAGACCAAGATTTGAAAATGGAATCACGTTAAAATCAAAGATCTATTCAATAAAGAGACCGTATAAAAATGAATTTGAAAGACTGAAAAAACTTGAATTACCAGAAAAGAGTTTCGAAAAGTTCGTTACTTTATGTGAAAAATATCGTGTTGAGCCAATGGTAACTTGTTTTGCAAGAGAGCATGTAGATAAAATATATAATCATGGTTTTAGACATGTAAAAGTAGCCAGTTATGATTGTTGTGCCCCTCAATTGATTAGAGATTTGAGCAAAAAATTTAAGAATATTATTGTATCAACAGGCGCATCTTATGATGAAGAGATTAAACATACTTCTAAAATTTTAAAAAAAAATCATATAAATTTTGCTTTGTTACATTGTGTAACTCTCTATCCAACACCATTTAATTATCTTAATTTAGCAAGAATAAATTATTTAAAACAATTTACAAAAAATATTGGCTATTCAGATCACACAACTTCTATTGATAAAAGAAAAAACTTGGCTTCATTGGCAGCTATTTATTTTGGTGCAAAATATATTGAAAGACATATTAGAATTTTAGATTTTGACAAATCAAAAGATGGAAAAGTTTCAATTTTACCTAAAGATATATTGGAACTAGTAAACTTTGATGCATTATCTAAAAATCAACAATATGATTATTTAAAAAGTAATTACAAAATTAATCCTAAAAATTTTTTAGGTAAAGAAAAAAGAATTCTAACGCATGAAGAACTTTTAAATAGAGACTATTATAGAGGAAGGTTTGTAAGCAAATCAAAACATAGAGACATCTATAATTGGGATGAAGTTTCTATTTAATGAATTTAAACTTCTACAAAATTAAAAAGAATCAAACTTTAGGAAGTTTTATCAAAGATTTTGAGAGAGTAAAAAAAAATGACAATAAAATAGCAGTTAAATTATCAAATGATAATCAATTAGAGGGAATAATTACTCTAGGAGATTTAAGAAAAATAATTGAAAAAAAATATGAATTAAAAACTTTAGTTGAAAATTTAATAAATAAAAACCCCATCATTGTTAATGAGAATGAACTTAATAATAATCTTTATGAATTATTATTAAAAAAAATTTCAAAACACAAAAATCAAATTAATATTGAAGAAGTGATAGTTATTAATGAAAAAAAAAAATTTTCAAGAATATTAAGCTTTAAATCAATATGTGAAAATTACAATTATAAAAATATTTGTATAGTTGGTCTAGGACATATTGGAATACC
>Ga0209335_10003652_pt1 | contig 15206 bp, 4 predicted proteins | sample COG_09_FD_184753 | JGI IMG/M metagenome (GOLD analysis project Ga0209335, IMG submission 184753) | Pelagic Microbial community sample from North Sea - COGITO 998_met_09 (SPAdes) (version 2) | ecosystem: Environmental > Aquatic > Marine > Neritic zone/Coastal water | place: Helgoland, sampling...
CAGTAGTCAAACTTGTCGCATTTTCGAATGCATTATCTCCAATACTAGTGACACTTGCAGGAATAGTAATGGTCGTCAAAGCTGTCGCATTTAAGAACGTTTCACTGCTAATACTGGTGTAATTTTGAATGATAGCAACAGTTGCCCCTTGTAACTTATTTGTTCCGTTAGTTAAAATTTCAATACCTAAACCATCAAATGTTGCTGTTGTCACTCCGCCATTTGTAGTAATGGTTACTTCGCCACTAACAATATGAATAGTAAAATCTTGTGATATATTAAAACTTAGGTCGGACCCATTATTATTATAATCATTTAAGTTAACACTCACAATATATGATGATGTTGTAAAATAATCTAATGTCCCATTCGTTTGTAATGTATTTCCTGAGATCTTAAATATATCAGTATTGTTTAATAATGAGTATGTGTACACGCTTGCATTAGTAGTATCGGGGTCACCTGTTACAGAAAATGTACCAATCGTTGTTCCTACAACTACATTGTCATAAACATTTGTTGTATTAATGGTAAAACCAGTAGGTTCCTCATTGATGTCATTTACACCAATTGTAAATGTTTTGCTGAAACTTATATCAGTTCCTACATAGGTACTTTTTACAATAATATCAAATGAACTGCCAGTTTCATAGTTAATTGTACCCGATGATGTATCCAGGTTACTACCAGATATGGCTACTTTATCACCTGCGCTATTTTGCAATTCGTATATATAAGTTATACTTTCACCACTATTAAGCGTTGTATCAAATGAACCAATTGTAAATCCAGACCCTTTATTTTCATCAACCGTATTACTAGATAATACTATATCATAAATTGATGTTTCTATAACATTAATTCCGTCTTTATCACCAATAATATTAGTATTATACACAATCCAATTATACTTTGAAATAAGTGTTGGATAAGCGTAAACCTCACTTATATCTGAATTAATGAATGCATTATCAAAAATACTCGTAACACTATTAGGAATATTATACGTTGTATCGTCTTTACCCTCGGGATATTTAATCAATGATGTTTTTGCTTTATTAAATAATACACTGTTAATGGATAAGTAATTACTATTATTACCATCTACAGTAATCGTTTCCAAAAGTTCGGCGCCTAAGAACACATCTCTTCCAATAGTGGTGACACTTGCAGGAATAGTAATAGAAGTCAAACTGGTAGCACTTAGGAATGCAAAATCCTCAATACTGGTGACGCTACTTGGAATATTAATGGATATCAAAGATGACGTATTTTGGAACGCCCTATCACCAATAGTGATAACAGAATCAGGAATAGTAATGGAAATCAAACTAAATGCACGATGAAACGTTTTATGTTTAATAATGGTGACACCAGTAGGAATAGTAATAGAAGTTAACGCAGTCGCACTTTGGAACGCCTTTACTCCAATACTGGTGACACTTGCAGGAATAGTAAAGGACGTAAACCGTGTATTGTTAAACGCACTATCTCCAATCGTTAATAATTGTGAATTATCTATATCATAAAATGTTACGGTAGTCAAATTTGTAGCAGCACTGAATGCGCTATTTCCAATACTGGTGACACTTGCAGGAATAGTAAAGGTTATCATTCCTGTATTATTAAACGCACTATCTCCAATCGTTAATAATTGTGAATTATCTATATCATCAAATGTTACGGTAGTTAAATTTGTCGCAGCACTGAATGCGCTATTTCCAATACTGGTGACACTTGCAGGAATAGTAATTTCGGTCAATATAGTCGCACCTTGGAACGCACTGTATCCAATTGTATTTAATGAACAGTCACCATCTGGTGTTTTTTCGAATATTACTTCGGTCAAATTTGTCGCACCATTGAACGCATTGTTCCCAATACTTGTGACAGATTTGCTTACAGTAACTTTTTTTAATTTTGTAATAGCACCAATAACATCGGTGTATTGCCAACTTTCAATTATACTAGGTACATTATTAATAAGAACCAAATGTAGTGTATCATTAATATCAATAAAAATGGAATAATCCGACTGATCTGCTAGGTTGGTCGTAGAATTGGATTGAATTATTGAAGCGATATTAAAACAAACATCATAAATTGCAGAATTCGATGATGGGACAATTGTTAATATTTCATTCCCGTCCGGTCTTCCATTTATCGATAAACCAAGAGTATATACAGTACTTTCCACGTTCTTACTTATACTTATTGGTGTATCTACTACTGTTACTGTTCCTGTTCCATCAACAATAGACAAACTAAAATCAACCGGTGACAAGTCCGAACCATTAAAACTAGTTACTGGTTCAGAAAATGTAACAATTGCAATGGTATTGGTGGTATTAACGGTTATACTGGTAATTATAGGAGGGGTTTGATCATATAACTTGGTCGTAGAGTTAGCTTGAACAATTACAGCATTATTTCCGACAACATCATAAATTGCCGTATCCGAAGAGGGGACAATTGTTAATATTTCATTTCCATCTGCACTTCCATTTAATGCTAAACCAATAGTATATACAGTACCTTCAGCGTTCTTACTTATACTCGTTGGTGTATTTACTACGGTTGCTGTTCCACCAGTAATAGACAAACTAAAATCATTTACCGACAATTCTAAACCATCAATACGAGTTACTGGTTCACTAAATGTAACCGTTGTAGTAGAGTTGTCTGAAGCAATGGTTGTGCTGATGAATATCGGCTTTATAAACTCAACTTCTCTAACCAATATATTCTGATCACCAATTAAATTTGCGCTATTCACGCTCCAACTTTTTTCTGAAATAAGTGTTTGTGAAGCAAAAATGGTTGTAATCGGTGTTGTATCTATGTCTGGGTCTACTACCGGGAACACATTGGTTCCAATTGTAAAATTTGCGACATTGGTTGTAAAAGTAATGGATTTTAAATTTGATCTAGAAAACGCATTATCCCCAATACTGGTCACGCTACTGGGAATAGTCATAAAACATAACCTTGATGTAGCACTATTTAACTCATCTTTTGCAAACGCAAATTCACCAATTGTTTCTAGGGTAGAATTCGCTTCAAATGTTACTATTGTCAACCCAGTCGCATTTAAGAATGCATTGTCTCCAATTATAGTGACGCTACTGGGAATTTCAATAGAAGATAACCCCGTATTGGCGAACATTCCTATGCTAATGGCTGTTAAACTAGTACCTTCTTCAAATGTTACATTAGTCAAATTGGAACATCCGTAGAACAGATACGGACTTGACCAAATACCACTAGTAGATTGTAGCGACTTAGGAATAATAATGGAAGACAACCCACTCGAATAACGGAACACACCATAACTTAACGTTGTTAATTGAGAACCCGGTTCAAATGTGACCGTATTCAAACTTGTATTACGGAATGTATCTCTTCCAATTGTTTGTACACTAGCAGGAATAATAATAGAAGTCACCCCAGATAGATGGAATGCTCCGGCGAACCACACGTTATCACCATACTCATTTTTCGGACCATTACCAGTAGCACCAAAAATGTGTGTCAGCAGAGAACCAGTTTCAAATATTACTTCTGCCAAATTTGTTGTTTCCATAAACGCTCTATCATAAATTTCGGTAACACTTGCAGGAATAGTAATAGAACTCAACGCTGTCGCACCCCAGAATGCGCCGTAATCAATACTGGTAACAGAATTGGGAATATTAATAGAAGTCAAACTTGTAGTGCCTTTGAACACACCTGGACCAATCGTAGTTATTTGAGAATTTGCTTCAAATGTTACTTCCCTCAAACCTATCGCCTGATTGAACGCATTATTACCAATACTGGTAACACTATTAGGAATAGTAATTTCAGTCAAACTTCTCGCACTTTGGAACGCAGTTATTCCAATACTGATGACGCTACTGGGAATAGTAATGGTTGTTATTCCTGTATTATTAAATGCATTAACCCCAATCGTTTCTAGGGTAGAAACACCTTCAAATTCTACTGTTTCTAACATTGTCGCGCCATTGAACGCATTATCACCAATACTGGTGACGCTACTGGGAATTTCAATATAAGTCAAACCGGTTGCACCAAACGTGTATTCGGCAATCGTGTCTATGGTAGAATTTGCTTCAAAACTGAATGAAGACAAACTACTTGTTTGATTAAACGCATTTGTTCCAATACTGGTAACACTATTAGGAATAATAATAGTTTCTAAATTGATCGCGCCTTGGAACGCATTATCACCAATACTGGTAACAGAATTCGAAATTATAATTGTTTTTAATAGTGTCGCGTTTTGGAACGCGCCTTCTGCAATACTGTTAACGTTATTGCGAATGATAACATTTACTTTATCGGATAAATCGTTATAATTAGTTGATGTGAAAGGGTTTAACCACAGTTTAACTGTAATATCACTTTTACCACCAATACTAAAAGTTTGACCATCGACCCAATTTTGGTCTTCTATCATATTTTGGGGAGCGTAAACTGTGGTTACACCTGAACCCACAAATATATTCGTTCCAATAGTGGTATTAGAACCAATTTCAAATGTTACGGTAGTCAATTTTGTCGCATTATAGAACGCATTATCTTCAATACTAGTGACACTATTAGGAATAGTAATAGATGTAAAATCGGTTTCACTGAATGCCTGATTTCCAATCGTAGTTAATTGAGAATTTGGTTCAAACGTTATATATTGTCTGCTGCCAAATGAACTGGAATCAAGGAACGCCCTATCACCAATACTGGTAACAGACGAAGGAATAGTAATATTAGTAATACTCGTCTCTTCGAACGCTGCGTTACCAATCGTAGTTAAATTAGAATTCTCTATATCTTTAAATGTTAGATTTTTAAATCTCCAGACCCAATAAAATGCACGGTAACCAATAGTGGTAACACTCGCCGGAATTTCCATACTTACAATTCTCGTACCACGGAATGCTTCATCCCCAATCGTTTCTAGGGTAGAATTCGCTTCAAATGTTACTGTTTTCAAACTTCCCGCGTTATAGAACGCATTTGTTCCAATACTGGTAACACTATTAGGAATAGTTATGGTAGTCAAACTTCCCGCATTATAGAAAGTACCCGTTCCAATACTGGTGAGTTGGGAACTTGCACCAAAAGTAATAGAAGTCAAACTTGTCGCACGGCCGAACGCATTATCTCCAATACTGGTAACACTAGCAGGAATAGTAATAGATGTCAATGCGGTCGCACTTCTGAACGCTCTATATCCAATACTGGCTAATGTGGACCCCGCTTCAAATGTTACGGTAGTCAAACTGGTGGTCGTCTGGAACGCATAATTTCCAATACTGGTGACACTTGCAGGAATATAAATGGTTACTAGATTGGTCGCACCATTGAATGCATTATCTCCAATAGTGGTGACATTACTAGGAATAGTAAAAACGGCACTCCCATCATAATTTGCGCTAGTGAATATTGTTGAACTCATTATATATGCATTTAGATATTATAATAATGAATAAAAAATATTAATTTATTCCATTTTTTATCTACTTTAAAGCAGTGTATAGTTTTTTAAATGCTGGAATATCATTTTTTAAAATGGCTCTATTTAATTTCGCAAATAGTTGGTTCTTGCCAAATTGATTGTTATTGCTAGTAATTATCTTCGCAATCATATGAGAAGGATGCAACGTTTCACATATTAAATTATTTATTACCATCCTATCATACTTTTGTAGAATAACATTATACAATATTTCTCCGTTATAATGTATTTCAGATACTCCTTTACAAACTCCAACCAAATCTATCGCTTTAGTCATTACCCCTTTATATAATAGTTTATGGTCTTTGCTTATTTGTGTTGTGTTGCAAGGAATATTCTTAGCGATAGCATCTTTTTCAATAGAAATAATATGCTTATCTAAGGATATTGTTTGTGAAATCGCTACTATTTTTTTACCACGAATTGTATGAATTTCGGGGTTTAACTTACTGATTGCAATATTTCCTTGATCTGTTAAAATTGGCGTTCTTGCAGGGAAACAAATAGGGGATATTGGTGGTGGTGCAAAGGTAACACCTGTTTTACCACCAATTTCATCAGTCCAAGACATAGATGAAATTAAACTTTGTTCAGCATAAACAGTTGTCAAACCAGATGGATTAAACACATTCGCTCCAATAGTTGTTAATAAAGAACTATTTTCAAATGTTACTTCTGTCAAATTTGTCGCGCCATAGAACGCATTGTCTCCAATACTGGTGACACTTGCAGGAATAGCAATGATCGTCAAAGCTGACGCTAATTGGAATGCCTCATTTCCAATACTTGCTAATGTGGACCCCTCTTCAAATGTGACTGTAGACAATGCTGATGCATTTAGGAACGCACTTGACCCAATACTGGTGACGCTACTGGGAATAGTAATAGAAGACAACTCTGAATTATATGAGAACGCACTAGCACCAATACTGGTTAATGTTGACCCCTCTTCAAATGTGACTGTAGACAATGCTGATGCATTTAGGAACGCACTTGACCCAATACTGGTTACTGTATTTCCTATATAAACCGATGTTATAATACTAAAATCAAATGGTAAATCTTCGCTAGTAAGCGCACCGGAGATATTTACAGAACTAATATCAGTAGCTGTAGAAAATGTAGTTAGATTTGCTGGTATTATTTGACCACTTATACTGCCTAATACATATGAAAAAGTGCCATATTTACCGAACTGTCCTGTGCTCATCGTTTTTGTTATCGGTGTATTCATATCTATATAATTTTCGTATATAGAGTATTGTGTAGGGTTTATCCTTTGTATCTTTATTTTTCCGACACTTGTATTAAATACTGTGTAATCGTCTTCAGTCATATACACATAAATGGCTTCATCTGCTGCCAATTGTGAGGTATTTTGTGGTTCATCCGTATTAGATGCCTTGCTTATAAGCATTGTAGATTTTGTTATTACCGAACTAGACCCCAACAAATCGACTGTTGGCATGATTATCTTAGCAGAAGTGGTTGCGAATTCAGGATTTTTAACGAATAATTCTGCCATATATACGGTACGTTTTAGACTTTTTACTATATCGTTGTCACCCACATTACCCAAAAGACCTTCCGCAGGCGGTGGTATAGATATTTCTGATGTATCAGGAGTAATTGTAAGTATTGGTACGTTATCTTTTATAACGTTAATAACTTCTTGACCTATTTGGACCGTACTTGATTCAAATACCGTACTTGGTTCAAATGTAACACCTGTTTTACCACCAATCGCATTCGTCCATGACATAGATGAAATTAAACTCTGTGGAGCATAAACAGTTGTCAAACCAGAGGGATTAAACGCATTCGCTCCAATAGTTGTTAATAAAGAACCATTTTCAAATGTTACTTCTGTCAAAGCTGACGCATTTTCGAACGCACCATTCCCAATGCCGGTTACGTCAATTCCTATCACTACCTGCGTTATAGAACCTACTGCAAATAGTAAATCTGTACTATTAAGTGTTCCAGAGATATTTACAGAATTACTGCTAGTAGCTGTAAAAAAAATGGTACGGTCTTTACCGTAAACAGTCACATTGGTTTTACTACCAATTTTAGCATCAGTTTGACCAACAGTCCACCCGAAGGTAGTCATGACACTAGTAGGGGCGTAAATAGTTGATAGACTAGTTGAAGTGAACGCACTCCCACCTATAGTTGCTAACACTGATTCAGGTTCTAATATTACAGTATTCAAATTTGTCGCACCTTGGAACGCCCGGTCTCCAATACTGTTGACGGAAGCAGGGATAGTAATGGAAGTAAAACCGGTTGATGAACAATTGTAGAACGCATCTGAACCAATACTTGTACACACAGAACCCGCTTCAAATATTACTTTTGCCAACGTTCTTATATTGTCGAACGTATTTTGTGGAATAGACCCGAGACCAGCAGGAATAGTAACGGAAGTCAGCTTTGTTTGTTTGAATGCATACTTCCCAATGCTAGTGACGCTACTGGGAATAGGAAAGGTATGCAACTTTGTCGCACCACTGAACGCAAATTGTCCAATCGATTGAAGAATGGAACCTGCTTCAAATATTACGGTATTCAATCTTGTCCACTGGAACGCCTCTTTTCCAATATTGGTAACACCGGCATGAATAGTAAGTTCTTCCAAAATGGTAATATTACGGAACGAACTACTTCCAATACTGGTGCAGGTACTGGGAATTGTATATGTTGTACCTGTAATATCACTACCACTAGTGTATTTACCAGGATAATTAATCAGTTTAGTTTTGTCTTTATTAAATAATATACCGTCAATAGATGAGAAATTAAGATTACCATCCTCCACATAAATCGAAGTTAAATTAGATGTGCCAAGGAACGTATAATTATCATCAAAAGTGGTGACACTAGCAGGAATAGTAATATATATCAGACCGGTCGCCTGATAGAAAAGTAATTTCCCAAACCGGGTACATTTAGAATCAGGTTCAAATGTTACGGTAGTCAAATTTGTCGTACCTTTGAACGCTTGCTCCCCAATAATGGTAACACTATTAGGAATAGTTATGGTAGTCAAACTGGTGGTCGACTGGAACGCTTGCTGTCCAATAAGTGAACACCTCGAACCCGCTTCAAATGTTACTGTAATCAAACTTTTTGCAGCATTGAACGCAAGAGATGAAATATTGGTATAAGTATTGGGGATTATAACATTTTCTTTATTTGAAGCTCCAGGTGCTTCTGCTTCAGTAGCGGGTAAAGCATTATAAATTGCACGGGTATAAGACATTATTATATATAATATATTATGATAATATTGTATTATGTACGATTTAACATAAAATTGAAATAATATAAAAGTAAATTGTTTAATAATAAATATTAACTAAAATGTCTAAGGGACTAGCTCAACAATATCAGAAGAAAACGGATAAGCAACATATTCTGGATAACCCCGATACGTATATTGGGTCAATCGAGAATGTAAATCAAGAATGTTATATCTATGATAATATTGAAAATAAGATTGTTTCAAAGGAAATGGAATATATATCTGGATTGTATAAATTATTTGATGAGGGAATTGTCAATTGTCGTGATCACGTTATTCGAATGGACCAAAAAATATTGAATGAACCCGATATGAAACATTATCCAGTTACTAAATTAGATATTGAAATCAATGAGGATGGCACAATTAGTATGCTAAATGATGGAAATGGAATCGATATTGAAAAACATCCTGAATACGATATTTGGATACCCGAAATGGTATTTGGTCATCTGAGAACGTCCACAAATTATGATAAAACAGAAAAAAAAATTGTAGGGGGTAAGAATGGGTTTGGGTTTAAACTAGTATTAATTTGGTCTACAATTGGAAGTATAGAAACGGTAGACCACGTAAGAAAACTGAAATATACTCAACAATTTGAGAACAATTTGGACATTATAAATAAACCAACGATTACAAAATGTAGCGCAAAACCATATACAAAAATTACATTTAAACCGGACTATAAAAGGTTTGGTATTGATAATCTGACAAATGATATGAAACAATTATTTATAAAACGTGTATATGATATTGCGTCTGCAACAAAGAAAAGTTTAAAAGTTACCTGTAACAAGACTGTATTAAATGTGAAAAATTTCCAGCAATATATTGATTTGTATATTGGGTCAAAGGATGAACACGAACGTGTATATGAAGAAGTAAATGATCGTTGGCATTATGCTGTATGTATGAGCCCAACATTTGAATATAACCATATTAGTTTTGTAAACGGTATTTATACATCTAAGGGTGGTAAACACGTTGAATATATAACAAACCAAATAACGAAAAAAATGATTACTTATATAGAGAAAAAAAGGAAAATAACGGTGAATGCGAATGCGATTAAAGAACAGTTGATGGTATTTATACGATGTGATATTGAAAATCCATCGTTTGATAGTCAAACAAAAGATTATATGAATACTCCTTCCAATAAATTTGGTTCTAGTTGTACTATTTCAGATAAATGTATTGATAAAATTGCTAAAATGGGTGTTGCTGATTCTGCGTGTGCAATAAGTGAAATAAAAGATACCAAGGCAGCTAAGAAGACAGATGGAAATAAGGCAAAAAATATACGTGGAATACCTAAACTAATTGATGCCAACTGGGCAGGTACTTCGAAATCGACTGAATGTACTATTATATTTTGCGAGGGTGATTCAGCAAAAGCAGGTATTGTATCTGGGTTATCTTCTGAAGACCGAAATATTTACGGTGTATATCCGATGAAAGGAAAAATTCTCAATGTTCGCGGCGAGTTAACAAAAAAAATAGCTGAAAACAAGGAGATTATTGAGATAAAAAAAATATTAGGTCTAGAAACAAACAAGGTTTACACACACGATAATTTTAAAAAGTTGCGGTATGGAAAGGTATTATTTATGACAGACCAAGATTTAGATGGTTCCCATATAAAGGGGTTGTGTATTAATTTATTCCAATGTCAGTGGACACAGTTATCCCAAATAAATAATTTCATTGGTTTTATGAATACACCAATCTTAAAGGCGAAAAAGAATTCAACCACTAAATTGTTTTACAATGAAGGTGAATATGTGAATTGGAAAAGCACGATAACCGATTTAGGTAGTTGGAAAATTAAATATTACAAGGGTCTTGGAACAAGTACAGGGGTTGAATTTCAGGAATATTTTAAAAATAAAAAGATAGTATATTTTAACTACGAAAATCCCGACTGCGATGATGCAATCGATATGGTATTTAATAAAAAGAGGGCAGATGATAGAAAGGTGTGGTTGGGGAATTATGACCGCGAAAATCATTTAGATACAAATGTATCAAGTATAAATTTTAACGATTTTGTTCAGAAGGAAATGATCCATTATTCGAAATATGATTGTGACCGTTCAATACCAAATATAATGGATGGTCTTAAAATCAGTTTAAGAAAAATCTTATATAGCGCAATCAAAAAAAACTTAACAACCCAAGAAATTAAAGTTGCGCAATTCTCAGGTTATGTTTCCGAACATTCTGGTTATCACCACGGCGAGGCAAGTCTTAATGCTGCAATTGTGGGACTAGCTCAAAATTTTGTCGGTTCAAATAATATCAACTTGTTTTCACCAAATGGTCAGTTTGGAACTCGCTTACAGGGTGGAAAGGATTCGGCATCAGAAAGGTATATATTTACAGTGTTAAATAAGATAACCAGAACAATATATAATCCAGATGACGATGCTATTTTAAAATATTTAGACGATGACGGACAATTAGTTGAACCGATTTATTACGCACCAATTATTCCGATGCTATTAGTAAATGGTTCAAAAGGTATTGGGACTGGTTTTAGCACAGAAATACCTTGTTATAACCCAGTTGAATTAATTAAATATATAAGAAATAAGTTGGATAATAATATCGACGAATGTGCTTCTATGGTATTTACACCTTATTATGAAGGATTTAAAGGTATTATCCAGGAACAAGACCCATCAAAATATTTGGTATGCGGTAAGTACAATGTAATCTCTAATGATAAGATACGAGTAACTGAATTACCAGTTGGATATTGGACGGAAGACTTCAAACAACACCTTGATAACTTAACCGCGAATGTTGACAAAAATGGGAAAAAAATAACGCCTGTTATTAAAGAGATTGATGATATGAGTAAAACGACTGATATTGATATCGTTATTACATTCACTGATAATGATGTTATTAAAATTCTAGAAAGTAATACGTGCGATAATGGGTGCAATGGTATTGAAAAGTTACTGAAATTATATACTACTATTAGCACCACAAATATGCATATGTTTGACGCGAATGAAAAATTAAAGAAGTATCATAAAGTTAACGATATTATTGATGATTATTATGATGTTCGTTTGGAACTGTATAATACCCGCAAAAAACATATCATACAACAGTTGACAAATGAGTTGAATGTGTTATACAATAAACAGCGTTATATTGGCGAGGTTTTAAATGATACACTCCTTCTAAAACAACGAAAAAAGGACGACATTATCGGTGATTTAACTACTCGTGGATATTCTAAAATAAATAATGATGATGATTATAAGTATCTGTTGAAGATGACGATGGACAGTGTTAGTGAAGAAAATGTGGAGAGAATGAATGAAGAATATACAAAGAAAAATGACGAATTAGAACGGGTAAAGGGTACAACAATTGAGAGAATGTGGCTATCTGAATTGGATATTCTAGTCAATGAATATAAAAAATATATTGTTGCCAGAAATAAGGTATAAATGTTAAAATTTGCGTGGTGCGTTGATTTAGGAATGAACAAAACCTGATCCTTTTTATTTTTGTCGGTGTAATATGTGATATTTTGATAATTCTTTCTCTCTGGTTTTGGGAAATCAACATTTTTATTATAATCCATGTATCTGATACATGGATTATAAATATTTTAACCTTTTCGTTTTTGTAGTTTAGAGAGAAATAAGAGAGAAAATTGCAACAGATCATTTCAAACATCGTTATTCATCTAATAACATTAATGCCATAGCTGCGTAATTATGTAAATCAATCAGCGTATCTCTAATTCCTTCGTCATTAATTAAATTTACCCCATTTTTTGTTATAGAGAGAGAACGTTGCAATTTATCTTCTATTCGCATCAAAACACCAATAACCCCATATTTCGCAAACGCATCGCAATAATCAATATCGCCCTCTGTTGTATTTCCGGTTATTATCAGTTGTTTTTACATAATAATGGTTATTTATCATTGACCCAATATCGGTTAATGAAACCAGTTTATTTGAATTAACAATCTTAGACGGCATCCATCGTTTAAATTTTGGTGTGTATATGCATTCCATATATACATATTTATTTAAATCTACATATTTATCTACATCTGTATTCTCAAAATCATCTTCATCATCACTTTCCTCCAAATAATCGAGATTATCATTCTCCCGAATATGTCTGAAAATGGAATTCATTTTTACGCTTGTTTTATAATCAGAAATATATGCATAATCCAAAAAATGGTCTGATGAACCTTCATAATAACAATGCAATTTATAAATATCAAATTGTATTTCGGCGCGAACTTTAAAAACTGCTTTCAACTGATTAAAACCACCATCAAGTGTAGAATATGTTTTGGTTTTAGGGATAATACTATACGAACGACCATAGCGATTTAATGTTATCTGATGAACTGAATAGACAGTGTAAGGTAGATTATGAATGTAACTATACATATCTTCTTTATTACTAGTCATAAAAGGAAGTTGGAAAATAATATTGTTCCTCGTAAAACATTCACTCTTCAACTCATTCTCCATAATATATTTTAAACTATCAAATTTGTCCTTGTTTTTCATTTTGTAAATATTCTTGTTTTTGTAATACAAAATATCCTCAATACAAAAAAAACGTATATTATCATAATTTACAATGGTTCCATAGAACAATGTATTGTAGGATAATGATGGGTCAAAAACGCAGGGCACAATTTCTGTACTTCTTATTTGATTATCATTATGCCTTGTAACCAACACACAAACACAACTTTCTTTAAAATAAGTAAACCACGCAAATACCTTTACACCATACGGGATTGACATATATATATCATAATTAGGAACTTTCGTATGATCCAATTTGTCATAAGAAAGTTCTACTCTAGGAAAACGTTTTTCTAATTCTGAAATAACCATACTTGATTTATCTTTAAATCTATTCATTATAACATATATACACTAATATCTTTATATCCATTTACAAATCAATTAGGCACTGTTCCTGCTGTAATTTTAAATCGTTATGTACCTTTTTATTATTTGGGTCATATGTTACCTTCCAATTTTTAATGTCAAAACTACTTTCGCCGTTATTTGTTTCAATAATTTTATATTTTTGTTTACTATAAAACGCTTTTCGTTTTTGATATTGCCTTTGAAACACTTCGTGACTATCAACAATATCAATAACAACTGGTTGCGAATGTTTTACGCGTAATATTCTACCGACTGCTTGAATAATATCCGTTTTGGGGGTTGCTAATACTAATGTGGTTAATGTTTTAATATCTAAACCTTCTGATGCCATAGAATATGTAGCAATAATAACTTGTTTTGTTTCACTTATTTTCAAATCCTTTTCTTTCATCCCACCAACATAATACCCAACACTCCCATTTGCAATGTTACGATGACCAATTGCTTCATATAAATATTTTAGTAGTGATTTATTATGACCCAATACAATTATTTGTTGTTTTGGGTTCTCTTGCAAAGTGTAATTTATATAATCTAATATGAATTCGCTTCTGTTATTATAATTACATAATTTGGTTATCATTGAACTATATTGTGGGTTTCCACGGAAGTCATATTTAATACTATTGAATTCGTCATCATCCACCTTATATTGCAATGTTTTTATTAATACACTTTGTTCTGATGTATCGCGTTTTTCAACGTGTATAGTTTCGCCAAGAAACATTTTAAATACCTTACTTAATCCATCTTTACGCTCCATAGTCGCACTTAGTCCAAGAGTATATGGGGTAACTACTTTACATAACGAATTACTGAATACCTCGGCGCCCATATGATGAACCTCGTCAATAATCATTAAACCAAAACACTTGAACAAATCTACATTATATTCCTTCATTGAAAGAGACTGTATCATAGCAATCACAATATCCTTTTGCTCTATATCTATTACCTTTCCTTGGAGTTTTCCTACACGGGCATCGGGCATAAATTCATTAATTCTTTCTATCCATTGGTTCATCAAAAACTCTTTATGAACTAATATGATTGTTTTAAGACGCATTTTGGAAATAATATCTATACCCATTACGGTATTATGAGTAACTGTAAAATCACCCAATACAAATCTTCTATTTCCATCTATTTCAAACCCATAATAGTCATCTACTTCTAATTTTTCTAATTTTATTCGGGTGCTTAATGCGTCCTTTATTTGTTTTCTTGGAGTTACTTTTTTTCTGGGACATTTTACTGGAATTTCATCTAATCCTTTACCGTGAATACAGGTTCTGTAATATGTACCTTCTTGTTTTTCACCTTTATACATACAATGTTTTTTACATTCTTTTTTATACGCGGCAAATCCTAATGACCTTGCTATAAATATTATATCATCTAATAACCGTTCATTTTTTT
>Ga0209335_10003653_pt1 | contig 15203 bp, 8 predicted proteins | sample COG_09_FD_184753 | JGI IMG/M metagenome (GOLD analysis project Ga0209335, IMG submission 184753) | Pelagic Microbial community sample from North Sea - COGITO 998_met_09 (SPAdes) (version 2) | ecosystem: Environmental > Aquatic > Marine > Neritic zone/Coastal water | place: Helgoland, sampling...
CTAAGAGCTGTAATTTCAGGCTATCAACTAATTAAATTAGGAGATGCAACAAATATAATTTCTGGGGGCCAGGAAAATATGTCATTAGCCCCACATTCAATTTTTTACAGAGATAAAAAAAAAATTTCAGAAGACAACTTGATAGATACAATGGTAAATGATGGTTTGTTAGATGCATTTAATAATTATCACATGGGTGTAACAGCAGAAAATGTTGCAAAAAAATTTAATATAACAAGACAAGAACAAGATGAATTTGCATTAAGTTCACAAAAGAAAACAGAAATAGCAATTAGTAATAATAAGTTTAAAGAAGAATTAATTAGAATAAACCAAAATGGAAATATTCTACATCAAGATGAGCATCCCAGAACAGGCCTAAAACTAACTGATTTGAAAAAATTAAAAACTGCTTTTCAGGAAAATGGAACTGTTACTGCAGGAAATTCTTCAGGTATAAATGATGGTGCGGCTGCTTTATTGCTAACTTCATTAGACGAAGCAAAAAAAAAATCAATTAAACCTTTAGTTAAAATTGTTTCTTGGGCATCAGTTGGTGTCGATCCATCAGTAATGGGTTTGGGTCCTATAGATGCTGTTCGTAAAGCTGTTAAAAAAGCAAATTGGAATTTAAATGAAATTGATTTGTTTGAAATTAATGAAGCCTTTGCAGCTCAAAGCATTGCAGTTATTCGTGAACTCGAAATCGAAAATGATAAAGTAAATGTTAATGGTGGCGCAATTGCTTTAGGTCATCCTATTGGTGCTTCTGGTGCTAGAATATTAGTAACGCTAATACATGAAATGCAAAGACAAGATAAAAAAAAAGGCTGCGCAACACTTTGTATTGGTGGTGGAATGGGTATAGCTTTATGTATAGAAAAAATTTAGGAATTAATCTTTCCGTATTTCTCTTCCAACAAAATTTTTTGTATCCATGTTCTAGCATCTATATAATTGCTAACTTTTGGTTGAATGAGTGCATTTAATAACTTTTTAATCATTTTTGAAGCATGTACTTGAAGAGTGTCAAAAAATTGAGCAGAATGTGTTAAAATTTAAAATAAGGACATTTTTTGGTGTATAAGTCTTAAAAATAAATGACTGAAAAATTATTAGTTCCTGACATAGGTGATTTTGAAAATGTAGAGGTTATCGAACTTCTTGTGAAAGAGGGGCAAGATATTAAAAAGAATGATCCTGTTATTACTATTGAGAGTGATAAGTCAAGTGTAGAAATTCCATCAACATTTTCAGGCAAGATAGAAAAAATTCAGGTAAAAGTTGGAGATAAAATATCAAAAGGAGATTTAATTCTTAATATCTCAAATTTTAATCAGGAATCTATTGAATCAAAAATAATTCCAAAAGATACAGAAAATTTAATACAAGAAGCTGAAAAAGCATTAAAGAAAACTCATGAACAAAAATCTCAAAATGAAAAAAAAGTAAAACCAGAAATAATTCAAGTAATAAATGATGGTGATTTAGATCCATTAGAGACTAAAGATTGGCTAGATTCTCTTTCAGCAGTAATTGAAAAAGATGGCAACCAAAGAGCCCATTATTTGATTAAAGAATTAATTAATAAAGCTTATATGGAGGGTGCCAACATACCCTATACTCAAAACACACCTTATATAAATACAATTCCAGTTAATGAGGAAAAAAAATCTAGTGGTGATCAGAATATTGAAAGAAAAATTAGATCATTAATTAGATGGAATGCAGCAGCAATGGTTGTAAGGGCAAATAAAAAGTTTCCAGAACTTGGAGGCCACATAGGAACATTTGCATCTGCAGCAACTTTATATGATGTTGGAATGAATCATTTTTGGAGAGCTAAAAATAACAAGTTTGGTGGAGATTTAATATATTTCCAAGGACATAGTGCTCCCGGAATGTATGCGAGAGCATTTCTTGAAGGTAGACTTAATGAGAAACAATTAGATAGTTTCAGACAAGAAGTTAATCCAGGTGGCTTATCTTCTTATCCACACCCGTGGTTAATGCCAAACTTTTGGCAATTCCCAACCGTATCAATGGGATTGGGTCCAATGTTGGCAATTTACCAAGCGAGATATATGAAATATTTAATTAATAGAGGCTTGATTAAAGATGAAGGTAGAAAAGTTTGGGCTTTTTTAGGAGATGGTGAGATGGACGAACCAGAGTCTTTAGGGGCCATTGGTTTAGCAGCAAGAGAAAAATTAGACAATTTAATTTTTGTAGTTAATTGTAATTTACAAAGATTAGATGGACCAGTTCGTGGTAACGGAAAAATTATTCAAGAATTAGAAGGAATTTTTAGAGGTGCGGGATGGAATGTGATTAAAGTGATATGGGGTTCTTATTGGGACTCATTATTAGCTAATGATAAAACAGGTCATCTAGTAAAAACCATGAATGAAACTGTAGATGGCGAATATCAAGCAATGAAGGCTAGAGATGGTGCTTATGTTAGAGAAAAATTTTTTGGTAAATATCCAGAGACTAGCGAATTAGTATCAAGTCTTTCTGATAAAGACATTTGGAGGTTAAATAGAGGAGGACACGATCCCCACAAAGTTTTTGCTGCCTATGATAAAGCTTCAAAAAATATTGGAAGTCCAACAGTTGTAATTGCTAAAACCATAAAAGGTTATGGCATGGGCAAGACTGGAGAAAGTGTTAATACAACACACCAAACAAAAAAACTCGATATAGATGATTTGATGTATTACAGGGACAGATTTGACCTTCCGTTAACTGATCAACAAGTTAAAAATATTGAATATTATAAGCCTGATCAAAATTCTCTAGAAATAAAATATATCAAAGAGAAAAGACTTAAGCTAGGAGGGTTTATTCCTGAAAGAACTACATATTCAAAACCTATCAAGGCACCACCCAAAGATATTTTCGATAATATGAAAGAATCAACTGGTATTAAAGAAATGTCTACTACAATGGCATTAGTTAGAATGTTAACAAATTTATTAAGAGATAAAAATGTTGCTCCAAGATTGGTTCCTATAATTCCTGATGAAGCTAGAACATTTGGTATGGAAGGTTTTTTTCAGAAAATTGGTATATATGCTCATGAAGGTCAAAAATATGAGCCGGAAGACTCTGCCCAGTTAAGTTCTTATAGAGAAGAAAAAAGTGGACAAGTTTTGGAAGAAGGAATTAATGAAGCTGGAGCAATGTCCTCATGGATTGCTGCAGGAACATCTTACACAAACCACGATATTGAAATGATACCTATTTATCTTTTTTATTCGATGTTTGGTTTTCAAAGAATAGGAGATTTAGCATGGGCAGGTGCAGATAGCCAATCTAGAGGATTTTTAATAGGTGCTACAGCTGGAAGAACAACATTAGCAGGTGAAGGATTACAACATCAAGATGGTCATAGTCATCTTTTGGCTTCTACAATACCAAATTGTGTATCATATGATCCAACTTTTCACTATGAGCTTGCGGTCATTTTTAGAGAAGGATTAAGACGAATGCATGAAAAAAATGAAAATGTTTTTTATTATATTACAACTATGAATGAAAATTATCCCCATCCTGCTATTCCAAAAGATAAATCATGCGAAGAAGGGATTTTAAAGGGCATGTATAAAATTAAGGAATTTAATAAAAATAAAAAAACAAAAATTCAATTTCTAGGTTCAGGAACAATTTTAAGAGAGATGATAGCTGGAGCAGAAATTTTACAAAATGAATATAAAATAGATAGTGAAGTTTGGAGTGTTACAAGTTTTAATGAATTAAGAAGAGATGGTTTAGAAGTTGAAAGGTTTAATCTTTTAAATCCAGATAAAGAACCAAAAAAATCCTATGTTGAAAAATGTTTAGGAAAAACAGAAGGACCTATATTAGCTGCATCTGATTATATGAGAATGAATTCAGATCAAATAAGACCATATATTAATAAAAGTTTTTATTCTTTAGGAACAGATGGTTTTGGCAGAAGCGATACAAGAAAAAATTTAAGAAAATTTTTTGAAGTTGATAAAGAACATATTGTTACGTATGGATTGAGTATTTTAGCTAAAGAACAACTTATAGCCTCTAAGTATGCAAAAGAAGCTATCAAAAAATATAAAATCGACACAAATAAACCAATACCAACTAAGTTGTAATGCCTGTAACTGAAATAAAAGTACCCAATATTGGAGAATTTAAGGATGTTGAGGTTATAGAAGTTTTAGTTTCAGAAGGTCAAAAACTAAAAAAAAATGATCCCTTGATAACAATAGAGAGTGATAAATCTAGTGTGGAAATCCCATCAAATTTTGATGGCATAATTAAAACTTTAAAAATAAAAGTTGGAGATAAAGTATCAGAGGGTGATGTGATATTAATTTTAGATAGCACGTCACAAATACAGGAAAAAGTTAAAAAAGATCCATTAATTGAAAAAGAAGTTAAGAAAATTCAGGCAATGAGACCAGAAATTCAACAAAATGTATCCAATCAAAACAAAATCACAAATATTTCACCAGCCAGTCCAAAAGTTCGAAAATTTGCTAGAGAACTTGGGGTAGATATTAATCAAGTTAAGGGTAGTGAGCGAAAAGGTAGAGTTATTGAGAGTGATGTAAAATTATTTGTAGCATCAAAATCAAACAATTCATTGAATGATAAAAGAATAAATGATGAAAGGATAAAGCAAGAATATTCTCACTCTGAATTTGGAAAAATAGAAATAAAAGAAATACCAAGAGTTAAAAAGTTATCATCAAAATATTTAATGAATTCTTGGACCAATATTCCTCATGTAACTAATCATGATGAGGCGGATATTACTGAATTAGAGGAATTTAGAACATCGCTAACTGATATATATACAGGTGAAAAGAAAAAAATTACACCTTTGGCTTTTATTGTAAAAGCTTTAACCTCATCATTAAAAAAGTTTCCAAATTTTAATAGCTCTATTGATGAAATAGAAGAAGGAAAAATGACTGTTAAAAAATATTATCACATAGGTATTGCAGTCGATACTCCTCATGGTTTGATGGTACCAAAGTTAAGAAATGCAGATAACAAAAATATTTCATTAATAGGTGAAGAGCTTAAAAAATTGAGTGATGAATGTAGAAATTTAAAAATTAGCAAAAAAGAGTTATTTGGTGGCTCAATGACAATCACCAGTCTTGGTGGAATTGGAGGATCTTTTTTTACACCTATCATTAATTATCCTGAAGTTGCTATTTTGGGAATTGGTAAATCAGAAAAAAAACAAGTTTATATAGACGGTAAATTTGTTACACGAATAATGTTACCACTTTCATTATCTTATGATCATAGAATAATTGATGGTGCTGAAGCTGCTCGATTTAATAATGATTTAAAAGAAAATTTAGGTAAAAACTTTGCCTATAAATTAGCTATTTAAAAAATTATGTCTAAAACTATTTCGTTATTTAGCGCTTTATTGTGTACATTTATTTGGGGAACTACATTTATTGCTCAAGATACTGGGATGGACGATATAGGTCCTTTTACTTTCAATGCAGTTAGATTTTTTGTCGGTTTCTTGGCAATTATACCATTAGTTATTTTATTTGAGATCAAAAAATTCAAATCAGAATTTAAATTAGACATAAAAACATTTGCGATCCTTTCTTTTTTAATTGGATTTTCTCTTTTTTTGGGATCTGCTTTACAGCAAGTGGCTTTGTTATATACCGACGTAGCTAACGCAGCATTCTTTACCATTTTTTATGTTCCTATGGTTCCAATTATTATTTTCCTATTTGGAAAAAAATCTATTCATTGGAGTGTATGGCCATCAGTAATATTATGTTTAGTAGGTGGATACTTATTAACAAACTTTTATGATGCAACAGTAAGGCTTGGTGATACCCTTGTAATATTTGGAGCTTTATTTTGGAGCACACACATTATTTTTACTGGAATTATAGTTACCAAATATAACCTACCACTTACACTTGGAGCTATTCAAACATTAATTGTTGCTATTTTATCCTTTTTTGTGGGATTAATTTATGAGGAGTTTATTTTTGAAAATATATTAAAGGAAATTGACTCTATTTTGTATGCAGGGATTTTATCAGGTGGTTTTGCATTCGTATTACAAATTTATGCGCAAAAAAATATATCACCTGCACCTGCTGCTATTATTTTTTCTTTAGAAGGTGTCTTTGCAACAATTGCTGCATGGTTTTTGTTAGATCAAGTTCTTGGTATTAATAATTTGTTAGGTTGCTTTTTTATATTATGTGGAGTTTTACTTTCACAATTATTACCTTTAGTCAAAAAAATTAACTAAAAATAAATTATTGAAAATAATATTAAGGAAATAATTATTCTATATATAACAAAAATATTTAAAGAAAATTTATTAAGATAACCTAAAAAAAATTTGACAGTTGTATAAGAAAATAAAAAAGACAATATTACTGCAATTATAACTACATAACTAATTTCTATTGTCTCAAAAAATGCATCTTTTAGACCTAAAAAACTAGCACCGGCCAATGCTGGTATAGATAACAAAAACGAAATTTTACCCGAGTCAACTCTATTAAATTTCAAAAATCTAGCAGCCGTCATTGTAATTCCTGCCCTACTCACTCCAGGTATTAAAGCAAGAATTTGAAATAACCCAATAAATATCACTGATCTAACATTTAGGTCTGTAGATAAATTATGATCTAATTTTCTTTGATCAGCAATGAATAAAACTATTCCAAAAAAAAGAGTTGTCCAAGCTATAACTTTTACATTTCTCAAAAAATGAATTAATTCAGTTGTATGTAATATGTAACCAAAAATTATAAGTGGTATCGAGCCAATTATAATTAGACTTAGTAGTTTTTGATTATTTTTTAGATCAAATAAATCTTTTTTAAAAAAAAATATTATTGCTAATAAAGAGCCCAAATGTAAGCTTATATCAATTAACAAAGAACTTGTTTTTAAATCATATAAGTTAGAAACTATGATTAAGTGTGCAGATGAGCTTATTGGTAAAAATTCTGATATTCCTTGAACAGCAGATAAAATTAGAATTTCTATAAAATCTTGAAACATTTGAATGTCGTAACTTAAAAAAAAAGCTTTTAAAACAATTCCATTTAATCATAAGAGATATGCAAAAGTTAAATTTTTTATATTTTATGGTAATTTAATCAAAATATATGTCATATATGCTGACCCAAATAATCCTTTAACTAATAAATACAGGGTATATTTATATAAAATTATAATAATATATGACTGATAAAATGCTTAAATTTACTAAAATAGGTCAACAAACTCCACCTAAAAGAGATGTTGATAGAAGAAAAGAGAACTTTAATGAGATCTATGACGAGTTTATTAATCAAAAAGCTAAAGAGCAGTCTAGCAGATGTTCTCAATGTGGGGTGCCTTTCTGCCAAATCCATTGTCCTCTAAGTAATAATATTCCAGATTGGCTTAAGTTAACAGCGGAGGGCAGACTTAAAGAAGCATATGAGTTATCTCAAAGTACAAATAATATGCCAGAAGTTTGTGGAAGAATTTGTCCACAAGACCGTCTGTGTGAGGGTAATTGTGTTATTGAACAATCTGGTCATGGGACAGTAACAATTGGTTCAATAGAAAAATATATTACAGATAATGCCTGGGAGGAAGGTTGGGTAAAACCGATTGATGTAAAATATGAAAAAGATCAAAGTATTGGTATAATTGGTGCAGGACCAGCAGGATTGGCAGCCGCAGAACAATTAAGAAAAAATGGATATAAGATAACAATTTATGATCGTTATGATCGAGCGGGAGGATTATTAATTTATGGTATCCCAAATTTTAAATTAGAAAAACATGTTGTTGAAAGAAGAACAAAGCTTTTAAAAGATGGAGGTATAAATTTTATTCAGAATTTTGAGGTTGGTAAGGATGCTACCTTGAGTCAAATAAGAAAAAAACATGATGCAATTTTGATTGCTACTGGGGTTTATAAACCTAGAGAAATAGATTTACCTGGAAACGATTTAGAAAATATTTTTCCAGCCATGGAATTTTTAACAGCATCAAATAGAAAAGGGCTGGGTGATAAAGTTGAATTATTTGATAAAGGTATCTTAAATGCTGAAGGAAAAGATGTTGTAGTTATAGGTGGTGGTGACACTGCTATGGATTGTGTTAGGACATCAATAAGACAAAAAGCAAAATCAGTTAAATGTCTTTATAGAAGAGATAAAGAAAATATGCCAGGGTCAGCAAGAGAAGTTGCCAATGCTGAAGAAGAAGGTGTTGAGTTTGTATGGTTGTCTAATCCAAAAGAGTTTAAAGGTTCAAATAAAATTGAAAATTTAATTGTTGATCAAATTAAATTAGGTGAACCAGATGATACAGGTAGAAGAAAACCTCAAATTAAAAAAGGATCAGAGTTTGAGATTAAAACTGATATGGTTATTAAAGCTCTTGGATTTGATCCAGAGAATCTCCCTTATTTGTTTGATATAAAAGAGTTGCAGGTTACAAAATGGGGAACAATAAAAACTGATTTTGACACGATGGAAACAAATTTAAAGGGAGTTTTTGCTGCAGGAGATATTGTTAGAGGAGCTTCATTAGTTGTATGGGCCATTAAAGATGGAAGAGATGCAGCTGCAGCCATAAAAACTTATCTAGAAAATATTCAAGTAAAAAAAATAAAAGTTGCATAATGAATAACTATAAAAAAAACTTAAAATTATTAAAAAAGAATTATGTTTACTCTGAAGAAATGGAACATGACGCTTGTGGAGTGGGTTTAATAGCTTCTACAGAGGGAAAAAAATCTAGAAGAATTGTAGAGTATGGAATTGAGGCTTTAAAAGCTGTTTGGCATAGGGGGGCGGTAGATGCAGATGGAAAAACTGGTGATGGAGCAGGAATCCACGTTGAAATTCCAAAAGATTTTTTTATAGAAAAAATTGAAGTCACGGGACATGATTACGATAACTCCGAAATATGTGTGGGGATGATTTTTTTACCTAGAAATGACTATTCATCACAAGAGAATTGTAAAACTATTGTTGAAAGTGAATTAACTAAAAATAATTTTAGTATATATGGTTGGCGACAAGTACCAGTAAATTCAAAAGTTTTGGGTGAAAAAGCTTTACAAACTATGCCTGAAATTATTCAAGTTTTATTTAAATCTAATGATCCAAACTTATTAGACAAAAGTTTAGAAAGAAAAATTTATGAAACAAGAAAGAGAATTGAAAATAAAGCTTTTGACGCATCATTGAACAATTTTTATATTTGTTCAATTAGTTCAAAGTCTATAATTTATAAAGGATTATATTTAGCTGAAGCAATATCTGACTTTTATTTAGATCTAAAAGATCCAAGATTCGTATCAAGATATGCAATTTTTCATCAGAGGTTTTCAACAAATACTGCACCAAGTTGGAGTTTAGCCCAACCATTTAGAGCCATAGCACACAATGGTGAGATAAATACTTATAAAGGAAACAAAAACTGGATGAAAGTACACGAACAAGAAATGAACAGTCCACTTTTTGATAATATTGAAAATTTAAAACCAGTAATTCAAAAAGGTGTTTCTGATTCAGCGGCTTTAGATAATGTATTTGAATTATTAAATAAATCAGGTCAATCAGCACCTCTAGCTAAATTGATGCTAGTACCTGATGCCTGGTCCAAAAAAAATAAAACTCTATCAAAGACTCATCAACAATTATTTAATTTCTTAAATAGCACGATGGAACCATGGGATGGACCTGCTGCTATAGCTGCTACAGATAATGAATGGGTTATAGCAGCTAATGATAGAAATGGTTTAAGACCATTAAGATATGCCATAACAAAGGATAAAATGCTTTTTGCAGGTTCAGAAACTGGAATGATAGAGCTAAATGAAAAAAAAATTTTAACCAAAGGTAGATTAGGCCCAGGTGAAATAATTGGAGTTAGAATTGAAAAAGGAAAAGTTTTTTCTAATAATCAAATCAAAGATTATTTAGCTAGAGAGTTTAAACATTTTAATTCTCAAATAATTGATTTAGACGAAAAACTATTAATCTCCAATGAAAAACATAATTTTGAAGGAGAAAGTTTAAGAAGAAGACAATATACTTTTGGAATAAGTTTAGAGGATTTAGAGCTTATTTTACATCCAATGGCAGAGGACGCAAAAGAAGCAACAGGCTCTATGGGTGATGACACTCCTTTAGCTGTTCTGTCTGATAAGTACAGACCCCTTTATCATTTTTTTAGGCAAAATTTTAGTCAAGTAACAAATCCACCAATTGACTCATTAAGAGAAAACAAAGTAATGAGTTTAAAAACTAGATTTGGAAATTTAGGAAATATTCTTGATTTTGATACCTTAACAAAAGAAAATATTTATGTTTTAAATAGTCCTATTTTATCAAATTCACAATTTAACAAGTTTATTAATTTTTTTGGTAAAAGTTCAATAATAATTGATTGTTCTTTTTCAAAAGATGAAAATTTACAAGATTCTATAAATAGAATTCAAAAAGAGTCAGAGATTGCAGTCAGACAGGGTGTTATTCAAATAATTTTAAGCGATAAAAATCTTTCATCAGAAAGATTGCCAATGCCAATGTTGCTGTGTGTTGGGGCAATAAATTCTTTTTTAATTAAAAAAAAATTAAGAGGCTATGTTTCAATTAATGTTCAATCGGGAGAAGCTTTAGATACACACTCATTTGCTACATTAATTGGAGTTGGAGCAACAACAGTAAATCCATACTTAGCTTTTGATAGTTTATATCAAAGATTTGAAAAAAAACTTTTTGGTCAATATAGTTTTGATGAGTGTGTGCAGCGCTACATAAGTTCAGTAAATGCAGGTTTATTAAAAATAATGTCTAAAATGGGAATTTCTGTTTTGAGTTCATACAGAGGTGGATGTAATTTTGAAACTGTCGGATTAAGTCGAACAGTTGTAGATGATTACTTTCCCGGAGTAATATCAAAAATTTCAGGCATTGGTTTAGTTGGAATTGAAAAAAAAATTAGAGAAATTCACAAAGAGGCTTTTGAAAGTACAGAAACTATTTTGCCAATTGGAGGTATTTACAGATACAGAAAAAATGGAGAAACTCACCAATATCAAGGCAGACTTATTCATTTATTACAAAGTGCTGTAAGCTTAAATTCATATGATACTTATAAAAAATATGTTGAGGGAATATATAATTTACCACCAATTAATTTAAGAGATTTAGTAAATTTTAGAAAAAAGAAATTAGGTCCATCAATAGAAATTTCTGAAGTTGAACCTGTAGAAAAAATATTAAAAAGATTTGGAAGTGGGAGTATGTCTCATGGAGCTTTATCTAAAGAAGCACATGAAACTTTAGCTATAGGAATGAACAGAATCAAAGGCGCCTCTTGTAGCGGAGAAGGTGGTGAAGATGCTGGTAGATTTAAAATTATGGAAAGTGGGGATAGTGCAAATTCTAGGGTTAAACAAATTGCATCTGCTAGGTTTGGGGTAACTGTAAACTACTTAAATAATTGTAACGAAATAGAAATTAAAATGGCCCAAGGCGCAAAACCAGGTGAAGGAGGTCAGTTACCAGGTTTTAAAGTAACAAAAGAAATTGCAAGATTGAGACACTCTACACCAGGAGTAACATTAATTTCTCCACCACCACATCACGATATTTATTCAATAGAAGATCTAGCTCAATTAATTTATGATTTAAAACAGATAAACCCAAAAGCTAGAGTTGGAGTTAAGTTAGTTGCTTCATCTGGAATTGGTACTATTGCAGCTGGAGTAGCTAAAGCCAAGGCGGACATCATTTTAATTTCAGGTCATAATGGTGGAACAGGTGCAACTCCACAAACAAGTGTAAAATACGTTGGAATACCCTGGGAAATGGGTCTTACAGAAGCTAACCAGGTACTTACATTGAATAATTTAAGACATAAAGTAACCTTAAGAACTGATGGGGGTATTAAAACAGGTAGAGATGTTGTTATTGCTGCAATGATGGGCGCAGAGGAATATGGGGTAGCAACAACGGCTTTAGTTGCAATGGGTTGTATAATGGTAAGACAATGTCATTCAAACACCTGTCCAGTTGGTGTTTGTACTCAAGATAAGGAATTAAGACAGAAATTTACTGGAACACCAGATAAAATAGTGAATTTGTTCACATTTATTGCTTCAGAGGTAAGAGAAATTTTGTCTGAATTAGGATTTAAATCTCTAAATGACATAATTGGTAGAACAGATTTATTAATGCAGGTAAGTAAAGCATCACCTAATTTAGATGATTTAGATTTAAATCCATTATTTGTTCAGGCAGACCCAGGAATCAATAAAAGATATTGTGAGTCTTTAGAAATAAACAAGGTACCTGAAACATTAGATCAAGAAATTTGGCCAGAAATAGAGAAATCTTTAGACAATTCTGAAAAAATTGAAAAAGAATTTATTATTAAAAATACTAATAGAGCAGTTGGTACGAGAATTTCACACCATCTTTATAAAAAATATGGATATGAAAAGTTAAACGAAAATTTTTTGACATTAAACTTTAAAGGTTCGGCGGGACAATCTTTTGGAGCTTTTTCCTCTAAAGGGTTAAAACTAAATTTAAATGGTGATGCAAATGATTACGTTGGCAAAGGTTTATCAGGAGCCACAATTTCTATAAAGCTTTCAGCTGAAAGTAATTTAGTTTCTAATGAAAACACAATTATTGGAAATACAGTTCTTTACGGTGCTACATCAGGAAAACTATTTGCAGCAGGACAAGCTGGTGATAGATTTGCGGTAAGAAATTCTGGTGCAATTACCGTTATTGAAGGTTGTGACTCAAATGGTTGTGAATATATGACAGGAGGAACAGTTGTTATTCTTGGAGACGTAGGGGATAATTTTGCAGCCGGCATGACTGGTGGTATGGCGTTTGTTTATGATAAATCTGAAGAATTTGAAAACAAAGTAAATCCAGAGTCGGTTATTTGGCAAAATGTAGAAACAGAATATTGGAAAAATTTTTTAAAGAAGTTAGTTTTAGAGCATTTTAAAGAAACAAATTCTTTAGTATCAAAAAGTATTGTCGATAATTTTGATAAGGAAATATTGAATTTTATTCAAGTTTGTCCAAAAGAAATGCTTAATAAAATTGAGAATCCAATCACATTAAAGTCTAAAATAAGAGAAGTTAGTTAATAATTAACTTTAATTCTTTTTTTAATACACTGATCCATTTTGGTGAGGACAAACTATGATCACCATTTTTTATAATTACCAATTTTTTTTTTGCTTTTTTAAAAACTTTTAAAACTTTTTTTGAATAACTTACAGGCACAGATTTGTCTTTGCTACCATGTATCATAGTTACATTTAGATTTTGATAAATACTTTTATTCAGAACTTTATTTTTTCTACCATCTTTGATTAGTTGATAAGTGATTGGATACTCATAATCTCCATGTTTTAAATTTATAATACCTTTTTTTATTATTTCCTTTTTCATTTTTTTTGAGAATTTATTCCACATTAAGTGTTCTAAAAATTCAGGTGCAGAACCGATTCCTAAAAAACCTTTGATTTGATTTTTATGATATTTAAATAAATTTAAAGAAATCCATGCACCCATACTAGAGCCAATTAAAATGATTTTGTTTTTTTTAACAATTTTTTTTATTAATGAATTTGTTTGTAGAGTCCATTTAGAAACATTTTCTTCAGTAAATTTTCCAAATGATTTACCATGTCCAGAATATTCCAATGCTAGAAAGCCTAATTTATTTCTTTTTGCAAAATTGAAAAAAGTTTTAGGTTTTTTACCCTCTAAATTAGACATAAATCCATGTAAAAAAACAATGTAGCTACTATTTTTTTTAATATGTTTTAGATACCTTATTCTTTTGAATTTAGTTAATTTAAAATAGTTGAAATTTGTCATTAAAGTTTATTAGTTTTGTCTAATATTATATAATCTTATCCAATGTCGTCTAATATAAAAGTTTTACAAGTGATACCTAAACTAGGTTATGGAGGTGCAGAAACAGGGTGTTATGATATCGCTCATTATCTTCCAGAAAATAATTGTAAATCTTTCATAATTACTAGTGGAGGTGAATTAACAAAATTCATAGACAAAGAAAAAGTTAGACTAATTAAATTACCAGTTCATAGCAAAAACCCTTTATTAATATTTTTTAATGCAATCATTTTAGTTGGAATAATTTTATTTTTTAATATTTCAATAGTTCATGCTAGAAGTCGAGCTCCAGCTTGGTCATGTTTTTTTGCTACAAAGTTAACAAGAAGAAAATTTGTAACAACATTTCATGGCACTTATAATTTTAGTGGTAAACTGAAAAAATTTTATAATTCTATTATGGTTAGATCTGATTTAGTTATTGCTGGATCAAATTTCATTTTTTCCCATATAAAAGAAAATTATTCTGAATTTTTAAGACTAAAAAAAAAATTTTTAGTAATTTTTAGAGGAATAAACGTTGACTATTTTGACTCATCAACAAAATTAGAAGTAGACGAAAATAAACTTTTAGAAAAATGGGGAATTAAAAAAGAAAAAAAAATTATTTTAGTGCCAGGAAGACTTACTTCTTGGAAGGGACAAGAAATGTGTATTGAGGCAATAAATTTAGTTAAAATTGAATTAGGGTATGAAGCATTTCATGTTATCATTTTAGGAAGTGATCAAGGTAGAGACCTGTATAAAAAAAAACTACTTCGATTATCCGAACAGTACCGCTTAACAAATCAAATTAAATTTATTGATCATTGTGATGATATGGCTTTGGCTTATAAAGTTTCAGATGTTGTTATTTCACCCTCCATAGAACCAGAAGCATTTGGGAGAGTTGCGGTAGAAGCACAATCTATGGAAAAATTAATTATTGCCAGTAATATTGGTGGGTCAAATGAAACAATTATTAATGAAAAAACTGGTTTTTTATTTGAGGCTGGCAATGCAGATTCTTTAAGTAAAAAGATTATTAGTGCAATAACTATGGATGAAATGTCACTTAAATTAATGGGTAAAGAAGGAAGAAAAAACGTGATAAAAAAATTTAATGTTGAAAAAATGTGTTTTTCTACTTATTCAGAGTATAAAAGATTACTAAATTAAATGCCTATAATAACTTTGCCAGATGGAAACAATTTAGATTTTCCAAAAAAAATTACTGGGCTAGAAGTGGCTGAAAAAATTAGCAAA
>Ga0209335_10003654_pt1 | contig 15203 bp, 8 predicted proteins | sample COG_09_FD_184753 | JGI IMG/M metagenome (GOLD analysis project Ga0209335, IMG submission 184753) | Pelagic Microbial community sample from North Sea - COGITO 998_met_09 (SPAdes) (version 2) | ecosystem: Environmental > Aquatic > Marine > Neritic zone/Coastal water | place: Helgoland, sampling...
GAGAGAGAGAGAGAGAGAGAGTGTGTGTGTGTGTGTTTGATCATGCGGTAAATACTAGAGAAATATACAGAAACAGGCAATACCGAACAAGAGTACTAAAAATCAGAGAAAATCTCTTCCTTCAAACAACAAAAGTAAAAATTTTAACTCAAAATCCCGCAGAAACAAACACATAATATCATTAGAAAAAGAAGACGAAGAAGAAGAGCTCTCTTTCTTTCTCTTTAGCGAAACGTTCCCGCGCGCACCACCACCACCCGCGAGTCGCATCATTAAACCGCAGAGAAAGAGAAGACTTCTCTTCTTCTGCGCGCGTGGTACGAAAGGGAGAGTTTCGGAAAAGAATTTAGCGGACACACATTTCCAATTGATTCCTTTTCGTCCCCCGTCGGGCTTTCTCTGAATTAGAAAGAGAAAAGAAGCGTTAGAAAGTGGTGAGAGCGCGAGAAAGGAAACGACGAGGAAAATGACGAGAAGCGTTTTGTCGCTGTCGTGGAAATCATCGGGATCGCTTCGTGTCTTCTTCTTCTTCTTCGCGCTCTCGTCGTTTCTGCTTCTGAATTTGACGATGATGACGACGACTTTGATGGCAACCGCGACGACGATTCAGACGACGACGGTCGCGTTTTCGTCGCAGCGATTGAGCGGGTCAAACGACGACGACGAAAACTCGAAAAAGAAGAGCGAGGAAAGTTCGTTCACGTCCTCCTCCTCCTCTTCGTCGTCTCAAAGAATCCGCGAGGCGACGTTCTTGGCAACTTTCGAGAACTTCCAGAGCGATTTTCAGCGGTTGAAAGCGAAAGCGATGAAGGCGCGCGAAAACACCGAGGAGGAATACTTTTACGAGGAAAAGGAAGGGGAGGAGGAGGAAACCACCTTCGGGAAGAAAATGTCGTCGTCGTCTGCGTCGTGCGAGTTTTGCGGTCCGCACTCGCTGGGTTCGTTTGGAGGATGCGAGTGGACGCTCGAGTTGAACGGGATGCGAGCGAGCGAGTGGGATGCGCCGGTGGAGGTGGACGTGAGGTGCGAAGGGGCGGCAGGTAAGGAGGATTTTTCGCCGTCCGCGTATCAATATTTGACGAGGGTTAAGAAAGTTTCGAAGAAATCGGCGCAAAGCTTGAAGCCGAGAACGCACAGAGTGCATGGGGAAGTAGCTTTCGAGGAACTAAACGCGTCGCCGTACGATTTCGAACAATCGCCGAAGAAGTATTTTAGCGTCGGGGGTAAATTGGAGATTCAAGTTGATATTAAAGCGTGGAAAGATGTGAAGGATGCGCCGGATGCGGTTCCCGTGAGAGCAGTCATACACGACGCGCCAAGGAAGGCGTGGTCTTTACGAGCCGTAAGAAGATTCATGAAACCAGAAGATTGGAAACGGGACGAGAGTAACGGGGCGCATTCCAACGCGGGAGAGAAATCCGCGGTGGCGTGGATTCTGCCGACGGATTCACAGGAGATGGCCTCGTATTTGTTTAGCGAGGCATTAGGTGCTAAAGACGCGCAACAAGGTAACAGTAAAAGTGGTGCATCGAAATTGAGGAAAACGGCGCCTTCGTTTTCGTTTCAGAAGCTCGGCCCGTTGGGAACCATTTCGGAACGGAAAACGCGACGCTCAAGAAACGCGAGGCTTCGCGAAAATCGTGCCAAGTTAGATGGGAACACAGGTAAGAACGCGGACGACGATGACCTTTGGTTAGACGAGGACCTTGAAGATATGACGCCGGGAAAAAAGAACACGTTTTTCGAGGACTTGGATATTGAAGATTTGTATCAATCCTCGTCCTACACCTCTAAAAAAGCAAAAGCAAACAATCATCACATGACGAGTGTCGTTGCCACGAATCTCGATGAGCCACGCGGGAATGAAACTGCCATAGTGCACCACAAAATATCCATCGACGTGGATGAAGAGTTGCCAGAGTGCACGGATGCGCCAGTGACGGGTGATTTAGGTCCTCTGTTGGTGTCTTTCGCGCCAGATAGTTTACGCGCTGCGCATCGAGTCACCGTGCACGGCTGTCGCGCCGATCAAGGTGGCATTGCACTCGTGGCGTACTCGTCGACAGCGGATCGAACCCACGATTTATGGTTACGAGTAGTTCTTTTGCATCAAGAAGATTCTGAATTAGACGTAGTCGTAGCCGGTGAAGCCACGGTTCCGCCGTTAGAAGAGTCGTGGTCGGCGCCGATGATTATGCGAATTTTACCCTGGGAAACGAGCAAAGATTCCGGGTTCGTCAAAGTGTCCAAGAAAAGCGCGTTTGGGAGTGGCTCAAAAGTCACTCGAAAACTAAAGTTGACGATTCAAGCGAGACAATTGAGGCCAAGGCGAGTCGCTTTGCGCTTACCTTTGGATCAATACGGCGACGCGGACACTAGGAAGGCGGCCAAAGCAGCCGCGGAGAGATTCGGGACGACATCGAATTCGTTGATTGAGATTCCTCAGGCGGAAAGACCGTGCGCAATCGCGTGGGTGGAAGTGAATCCGTGGGACAACGCCGCAAAACTACTAGGCGCGGCTGCTGGTTTAGCCTCTTCGAGCTCGGGGAAAGTAGTGCGACCGACGGATATAGCGTTAGCGGTGGACGGCGTGTTGTTACCTCACGATTGGCATCCAGACGCGACGATGCTATACGCTGCGGCTTTACTTGGTGTTTCAGCCTCGTTGAGCAGTAGCCCTGAGGAGAGAAGAAATCTCAACGCTACTGCGGCCTGGCGTTGGGGACTTGGCGATGGTGACGCGTGCACTGTGCTTCCAAATGTGAAGCGCAACGCGGAAGATCCCGCCGAAGATGCCAAGTGCGAGAAAATATACGCAAAGCTCAGAGATCTCGCCAGTAGCAGCGACTCCTCCAAAGAACGCGAAAAGCTAGAAAACTCAAGAGAGCGTTTACGGTGCGACGTTAGTCAAGTGCGAGCTTATTTAACCAAAGCTACTGAAAACGGATCGAAGTTGACCATTGGAGGTCTCTCGAATTTACCGAGCACGGACGATTTAGTCCTGGCGTTGGTCGATGCTCGAGAAAATGGCGGCTTAGAAGCCGCCTATAACTTCCATAAAGACCAAAATGGTAGAAAAGACTCGACGACCAATAAGAACAATCGTCAATCGAGTTCGCAAGGGTATCACAGAAACCCGTTCTTCGCCAACGGCGGTGGTTTTGCGCAGACGCTCGACGAGCAAGCCGAAACGGCGTTCATTTTGAACCAGTTTGTCAACGCAAACTTCTTACCGTCCTCGTCAGAAACCGCGGCTGAACTCGCGTTGATTGTTGGTACGACGGCGTACGTGTTGCTCGTTTTATATCTCTGCGCCGGGGCCTTTCGTGTGTACAACAAAGTCTCCTCTAACCGAGCCGGTCCAACCGTCGCGCATAAAAAGAACGGACCCGGATCCGGGCATCATCACCATCACGGCGTATCTCCTCAATTGAGAGTATGTCTGCGCACCATGGCAATGTCGCCATTTACCGCTGGATGGATGATGGCGAAAGAACCGGCAAAGTTTGTATTCGATTTACTCAAATCGACGATTTCGTTCGCGCTCGGAACACTTTTATTATTCGCCGAGGAAATCGTGCGTTCGATTAAAGTGTTCGTGAGGGACAGTAAAGCGTACGCGAAAGTGTTCGGCGGTAGCACCAATAAAAACAACAAAAATGGCAACAGTACTGCAAGTAATAAGAAGAAACATTCTGAAAAGAATAACAACAACAGCAACAATGGTGCCGAGACGCAACACGCCGGGAATAACGGCGAGTCTTCGAAAAAAGCCAACGGGAAGAAGAAAACGAATAATAATAATAATAATAACAATAACAACGGCAAATCGTCCTCCGTGCTTCTTCGCGACGAGTCGAGCAACAACAATTCACCGACAGCCTCCTCGGCAGACCCGGACACGCCGCGCGTCAAAAGCGAATGGGAAGCGGAAGAGGAAGAGCGTCGCCAGCGCGAAGAAGAAGAGGAAATGCGTCGACACGCGGCGTTGAGAATGTCCGAAAAACGTTTACTCGACGCGGCGATTGAAAGAGAACGCGAACAGGCGCGTTTAGAGCGCGAAGAGAAGGAAGAAAAAGCACGGTTGGCAAAAGAAGCGAAAAGAGCGGAGAAGGCGGCACAAAAAGTCTTGAAGAGTAAAAGCGCGTCTAACTCGCCGTTAACGAGTCCGCGAACGGCGATAGGCGATGCCCCTCCTGGATTCGAGCACTTATCGCCGAGAGCGCAAGCGAACGGGACGCAACAACCGCGACCGGGTTTTACGATCCCACCTCCGGTTCCTCCCGGGCTACCACCAACCCTTTCGCCGACGAAGAAACGAGACGGCGCGAACAACAGTGCGAGTAAACCGCTACCGCCACCGTTACCGAAATCTCCACCACCGTTGAACCAACCGATGAAACGAAACGCCGTCACCGCGACGAACGGCGGCGGCGCGATGCTCATCACCCCCGCCATGCTCCGCCAAAGCAGCATCGACGCGCCGACGCACCCACCCACCCGCCGCTTTCAATTCGGCGACGACGTTCCCACGCAACCTTTCATCGGTAGTTCAAACAACAACAACAACAACAACAACAACAACGTCGCCCCCGCGGCGCCGCCGATGCCTCCCGGAGCGCAAGACCAAGACGATTTAGTCATGTCCATGCTCGAAGGCCTTTCGGACGACGACGGAAACGACGAAATACTCGACGATGAATTCAACGACGACTTAAACAGCCCGACCAATCAAATGGATGGTAGTACTACTGGCGGTTTGTTCGGTAAATGGTCCGGTTTCTTTTAGCGCATAAAATGTAGCATTTTTTACTGAAGCGTTTTCAACCACGAGACAGTCCACACAAAAAATTCATCATTCTCATCAATGCGTTTGCGCGTTCGCTCACCGCTCGGCGTCGCCAATCTCACGGTAGTCTCGACAAAATCCGAGGACGACGATCCAACCTTGAACGATTTGTGTTCGGAAATTATTCGTTGTAATAATAGTATTCATAATAACAATAAACATAGAATAGCTGAAATCCGATTCGGGTTCGGGGAAACGCAAAGCACGGTTGACGTTTCGAACGCGAATACGAACGGAAAGGAATCGTTGAAAACGCTCGGGATTTCGGACGGAGAAACGATCACGGTGAAGTTTACAGAAGAAGAAGAAGAAAAAGAGGAGGAGGTGAAAGAGCAAAAACAATCAGGCGAGGCGACAGGTTTTAGGAATAACGGTAACGGTTTTGAGGAGGAGCCTACTCCTACTCCTACTCCTACGAACAACGACAACGACAATAACGACAAGAGCGGCATGATGACTGAAGAAGAAGAGTTACTCGCGAGAGCGGTGGAAGCATCGATGTTGGACGAAGGGAGAATGAGAGCCGCCGAGAGTACGACGAGCGCGCTCGAAGTTGACGACGACGGAACCGTCGCCGTTCGGAAAGTCATCGACGCGGATAACTCGTGCTTATTCAACGCCATCGGGTACGTGTTCTTCCGGAGTTTAGCGAAAGCGAAAGAGTTGCGAAAAGTTGTCCACGACGCCGTGTTGAGCGACCCGGACACGTTTAGCGAAGCCGCCTTAGGGAAGCCGCCGAAAGAGTACGCCGAGTGGGTGTTACGACCCAACTCCTGGGGCGGCCAAGTCGAACTGTTCGTCTTGTCCACGCACTTACGAAAACAAATCGCGGCGTACGACGTCCAAACCGGCCGAGTCGACGTCTACGGCGAAGACCGTTTCCCACGCTCCGAACGAGGCCATCTTATCTACGACGGCTTACACTACGACGCGTTAGTCTTCGCCTACCCGGGTTTGGAAGACGTCTCGGACACGCACGTGACCGTCGTCGATTGCTCTCTCGAACCGAACTCAAAAATAAACGGATTCGACCGAAAAGCTCGCGCGTTGGCAAAAAAAGACCAGGAGCGAAGACTGTTCACCGATGTCGCCAATTTTTCGCTCAGGTGTTTAGTCTGTCAAACCGGCCTCGTCGGAGAAAACGAAGCCAGAGAACACGCCAAGAACACCGGGCATACGAACTTTGGAGAGTATTAAGAAAAATACGAAGAATACCGCTCGCGGAAAAAAGAGTTTGAACAACAACAACAACAACAACAACATACTACTTCACAAAACACATCTTTTGCGCTGCTCTAGAAAGAAAGAGAGAAAGAAATTAAGAGAGAACTCCCTCGAGACCTCCAAAAGCGCTTTTAGTTCTATATAGATAATAAACACACACGTCAACGCACAACAAAGCTTACGCTTTCTTCTTCTCACAGTATGGAGTAGCACAGGCATCCGAGGCGTCAAAATTTTGCAAATTTTCCCGCCTTTTTGCAAATTTTGGGCAAAAATTCAAAAAAATTCATCTTCACATTTTTACTCGTCTTGTGTGTATACACTAGTGCATTGCGATCTTTAGTATCATAACACGCGCGTCGTAAACATTCACCCGAGAGTTTGCAAACGTGAACCCCGTTCGAGAGGAAGAGGAAAAGGTTTGTTGAAAGAACGCTTTTGGGAGGCGCGCTTTTTGTATACAAAATATCTAAATATAATAAGAAGAAATAAAAATGCACATCAAATCGGTCATCGTGGAAGGTTTTAAAACCTACCGCGACCAAACGTCGGTGGATTTAACCGCGAACTTGAACTGCATCGTCGGCGCGAACGGGTCGGGGAAATCGAACTTATTCCACGCGATTCGATTTGTATTGAGCGATGTTTTTGGCACGTTGAGAGCGGAAGAGCGGCAGAGATTGTTACACGAAGGCGCCGGGCACGCGGTGATGAGCGCGTACGTGGAGATTGTTTTTTGCAACAAAGATCGGAGAATGCCGGTGGAACGAGACGAGGTGCGATTGAGACGAAACATTGGTTTGAAAAAAGACGAGTATTATTTGGACAAGAAACACGCGTCAAAGACGGAGATTGTGAATTTGTTAGAATCCGCGGGATTTTCGAGGACGAATCCGTATTATTGCGTGCAGCAAGGAAGAATAACGAAGATGGCGACGATGTCGGATAAAGAGCGGTTGGAGTTATTGAAGGAAATCGGAGGGACGTCGGTGTACGAGGAGAAGAGAGAAGAGTCGATGAAAATCATGAAGGAGACGAAGACGAGAGAAGACGCGGTGAAAGAAACCGTGACTTTTATCGAAAGTCGTTTGGAGGAGTTGGACGAAGAGAAGGAGGAGTTGGAGAAGTACGTGAAGTTGGACAAGGCGAAGAGGAGCATCGAGTACGCGATTTACGATAAAGAGTTATCGGAAGCGAGGCAAAAGTTGGACGACGTGGAGGAGAGGAGACGACACGCGAGCGAACGGGCGAGGATGACCGAGGAGGAAACGATTGGCGCGAAAGCTGAAGCGAGAGAGTTGGAAAAAGTGACGAAAAACGCCGAAAGAGAGATTGAACGATTATCGAGAGAAGCGATGGGGATCGACGTGGAAAGGAAAGAAATCGGCGAACGACGAGCGACGAAAGAATTAGACGTGCAAGATTTACAGGAATCGATCGAGCGGTTCACGTTGCAAAAAGCGGACGCTGAGGACCAGAAAACGTCCGTGGAGGAACGAGCGAAGGATATTCGCGACAAGTTGAGCAAAGCGAAACCAAAGTTTGAAAAGGCTAAGGAAGACGAGGATGCCAAGCAATCGGAGGTTTTACAGTGTGAACGTAAATTGAACGCGTTGCACGCCAAACGCGGACGATCGGCGCAGTTTCAAACGGAAAAACAAAGAGACGAATGGATCGACGAGCAAGTGAAAAATACCAAGGCGACCATCGCGTTGAAAAAGAAAGAAATCGAACGAAGCGAAAACGATATCAAAGATATCGAACAAGAAAAGGAAAAAGATAAAAAAGAGTTGGACCGATTGGAGAAACAGTTACAGTCCGCCTCGAAAGAGTTGCAAAAGTTGGACGACGAACACGAAAAGTTACTCGCGAAGAGGAATAAAGTGCAAAACGAACGCAAGACGTTGCAACGCAAAGACGCCGATTTCGACAGCGAGTTGGCCAAGTTAGGCGAAGACGTTCAAAAGTACGAGAAGCAGCTGGAATACAGCATGGCGAGAGATTTGCACAAAGGTTTAGCCGCGGTGCAAAGAATCGTGAACGAACGCGGGATTACGGGCGTCCACGGACCTTTGATCGAGTTGATGGAATGCGATAGTCGCTTCAACTCCGCCGTCGAAGCCGCCGCTGGAAACCAGTTATTCCAAATCGTCGTCGATAACGACGACATCGGAAGCGAAATTATTAAGCACTTGAACAAAGAGAAAGGTGGACGCGTGACATTTTTGCCTTTGAATCGTTTACAGATGCAAAACGTGAAATATCCGGAGGATAAAAACGCGTTCCCGTTGTTAAACAAAATCACTCGGGACGAGAAGTACAACGTTGCGTTCAGCCAAGTCTTTTCTCGAGTATTGATTTGCAGAAACATCGATGTCGCGGCGGAAATGTCGAAGACGACCAACTTAAACTGCGTGACCATGGATGGCGATACCGTTTCCTCCAAAGGCGTCATGAGCGGAGGTCACCGAGACGCAAACAAATCTCGATTGCAAGCCGTAAAAGCGGTCAAAACGTGCGTGGAAAGGCGTGAAGCGTTGAAAGAGGAAGCTGGAAAGGTGAAAACGGAGTTATCGTCGTTGGAGCAAACCGTTTCGGTGGCGGTTGGTGAAGTGCAAAAAGTCGAATCCAACAGACGCCACGTGGCGCAAACCGTCGATCGATTAAAGACAGAGTTGAGACACTTCTCTGAAACGTCGACTCGATCGGAACAACTCACTCGACAAAACGCGGACGCGATTAAATCCATGCGGGATGAAATCGAGTTGGCAGAGCTGGACGCGAAAGATTTAGCTAAAGAGAAAGGGACAAAGTTGGACGTGCAATTAACCGCGCAAGAGAAGAAAGAGTTCGAGGAGCTCAATCCCAAGTTAGCTTCTCTGAAAGAAGAACTTTCCAATTTATCCGCGGCGAGAGTCGAGTTACAAGCGACGTGCGAATCGTTAGAAGAAACCTTAAAATCGAATTTAGAACGCTCGCTGAGACGTTTGGCGAACCAAACGACTGAAGTCGACGTCGAGGCGAAAACGAGAGAGTTTCAAAAACTCTCCGCGCAACTGAAAGCGTTGAGAGCGGAAGAGAGCGAAATCAACGAAAAGCACAAGAAAGCGGTGAAAGCGCTCGCCGATGCTAAATCAGACGCAGATAGTCAAAAGATCCGATTAGAAAACCTACGAGCGAAAGTTGAAGACGTTCGAGGAAACTTGGGCAGCGATGAACGCGAGATGGAAGCTTTAGCGTCGAAACGCGCCAACTACGCGGCAAAAGTCGACGCCATCCAACGCAAAATTCGCGACGTCGGGTCCTTACCCGCCGACGCGTTCGAAAAGTACAACAGCTACACACCAGAGCAGTTACGAAAAGAACTCGGTAAGACGAACGAAGGTTTGGGCCAATTGTCGCACGTGAACAAGAAAGCCATCGATCAGTGGGAACAGTTCACCGAACAGAGAGACGAATTGAAAGAACGTCGAACGGAAATCGCGGAGGCGTCGAAGAAAATTTTGGAGTTGATGGAGCATTTAGACCGTAAGAAAGACGAAGCGATCGAGAGAACGTTTAAACAAGCGAGTTTGAACTTTAAGGAGGTCTTTTCGCAACTCGTGCCTGGAGGGAAAGGCGAGTTGGTCATGCAGAGGAAGAAGGCGGTCGTTCCGGAAGTCGGTGGTACCGCGACGGCGGATGAAAAGTCAAACGCTCCAGCTGCCGCTGCAGTCAACGCGGCTGCCGGTTTCATGGATAAATACTCTGGCGTGAAAATCAAGCTTCACTTTGGCGGCGGCGGCGAAACCATGCAAATGAAGCAACTCTCCGGCGGTCAAAAAACCGTCGTCGCCGTGGCGCTCATCTTTGCCATTCAAAGGTGCGACCCGTTGCCGTTCTATTTGTTCGACGAAATCGACGCCGCGTTAGATCCGCAATACCGAACGTCCGTCGCGGCGATGATTAGTGAACGAGCCGAGAAAGGAACGCAGTTTGTTTGCACGACGTTTCGACCGGAGATTGTGCGCAAAGCGAACCAGTTGATTGGCGTTTCGCACGTCAACAAAGTTTCCATCACGCAAAAAGTAGACGTCAACGAAGCGTTGAGATTCGTCGGCGATACTACGGAAGGCGTACCTGAGAGCGTTTTGACGCCTGGGACGAAGAAGCGAACGACGGAAGCTGCGAATAAGATGAAAAGAGCACGTCAAGAGATTGAAGCCGAAGGTTGATGGGGAAGAAGGCGCGAGAGATGGGAAGAGAGAGAGAGAGAGAGAACACATACAACACATAGACACAACAACGAATAAAACAAAGCACGAGTGTATTCCTATTTCTGATAAACAATATATACATACATAATATTAAAACAAAGAGTTCCAACGCGTTTAGTTTTTGCCGCCTCTGTATTTGTGGTCGTCGTCGTCGTCGTGATCGTGGTCGTCGTCGTCGTCGTCTTTTCTCCCCCGCGCCCGCTTTCCGTGCTTTTTGCACTTCCAATTTTCGGGAACTCGAAACTGTTCCAACCCAATATTTTCACTTCCTAATTCTTCCGGAGTCCACATTTTATAAAATATTTATGTTTTTGAAAATTATCTCGCTGGTTGATCGTCGTCGTTGATCGTCGTCAGCGGCGGCAGCACCAGCGCGTCTACAGCCAGCCGTGTGTAACACAACACGCGAGAGAAAAGATAGACAGACAGAAGATAAAAAGAGTCTATTAAGTGATATATAATCTGGTACTATTATTATGTTTTTCTATACATAACGCGCCGCGTATGTTGTGCTTTCTCTCTAATTTTCAAACTCCTCATTCTAACTCCCATTCGAGATGCTCGCATAACTGACGCACGCCCTCGTCGCAATCGCCAAGAAACAAAACGTCTCTCTTCCCTTCCTCGGAAAAGTCAAACCCTCTGCCTTTACTCGTGCCTCTTTCAAAAAAGCCGCGTCGGCTGGGAACCTCGCCAACTTTCTCTCTGTTGATCAAAATTCTCGGGCAATCGATATCCGGATATTCAATGAGCCCGGCGAACGGTTGCACTTGCAAGCTCGTGCCCATGACGATGAGCAAATCGCAATTTTCGCGATTGAAATCAACTTTCGCCAACTTCCCAAACCGAACCGGTAAATTTTCGCCAAAGAATACGATATCTGGTTTCACGTACTCCTCGCACTGCTCGCATCGCATCGGCGCGCCTCTCGCCACGTGTTCCATCACTTTCTTTACGTCCTGCGCGTGCCCTCTCAAACACCTCGCCGTGTCAAAGTTACCGTGCGCCGCGACAACTTTCTCTTCGCTCACACCAGCCTTCGTCTCTAAACTGTCGATATTTTGCGTAAAACATCTTCTCAGTTTCTTCTTCGTTTCTAATAGTTTAATAAACTTGTGCGTCTTCGTCGGTTCAAATTTCCCCGGTTGTAAGTGACTCGCGAGTAAATAAAACGGTTCCGGATTGGATTTGAAAAATCCAATCTCAAAAACCGCTTGCGGGTACGGTAAATCATACGCCGCTAAGTTGTCGTACAAACCCGTCCCAGGTGTTCGAAAATCCGGTATCCCCGCGCTCACAGAGACGCCAGCACCGCACATGACGACGATGTTTTTGCACGCGTCTGAATTCACGTACTCGGCGACGCCTCGCAAATCTTTCGTCTTCAACGCATTTCCTCCAACAACAGGTTGTCGAGAGGCGAGAGAAGAAAAAGAGGCGTTCGTATAATTCTTCTCCTCTCCGTCGCGTTTTTCGTCGCCGAGCGCGAGTCGTTCGAGTAACGAAGAAACGTCGTTCTCCTCCCGGTCGTCGTCGTCTTTTTCCTCCTCCTCTTCTTCTTCTTCTTCTTCCTCCGTTTCGCTCTTCAAAGACGCGCTGAGACTGCTTTTTCCAGACGACGACGAAATTCCATCTTTCCGTTTCCCGGATGAAGAACAAAGAGTGTTCAAAGAAGAAGACGAAGAAGACGAAGGAGGAGGAGATGCAAAAAAATCCTCGTCGTTATCCGTTCTTCCCGTCTCTCCCTTTCTTCTCGGATGTTCTCCTTCCGCGCTTTCTTCGAAAACCGCCGACACCGCCACCATTTGATGTGAATTCTTTCTTTCTTTCTTTGTGGCGAAACGTCGGTTCTTTTTCTCCCCAAAAGTACTAAGTTGTGCGATTAAAAAATACGCGCTATAGAGCTAAAATGTGTTTCCAAATACGCGTCGTTAAAAATAAAGTCCTCTCTCGCACGAAGAAAATTACGTTCTTCTGCGAAGCGCGAGAAAATGACTTCCACTTTTCGAAGTGGTTCGTTGTTCAAAACGCCGTTCGAACGCCGTATCGCGCGAGTTTTTGAGACAGAATCGAGTCGAGATTGTCCAAATCATCCGGTCTCACGTTTATTAAGCTAAGGTCGTGTTTTTCGTATAATCTCTTTTTCTTTTCCGTGTTTTTGTCGTAATCTGATTGCCCTTCCAATCCCCAAAATTCAATGTAAACGTTGCCATTTGGAGTCAGAACTGTGAAATCCGGACTCATTCGTTCGGAATCGGTAAGAATGAGGTCGAGTTCGTACGCGTGCGCTACCCTTGAAGTATACAGATAATTATCAATCATAACCTCACCTCGGCTTCGCACAAAATGACCATCTCGAGTTTTATACTTCTGCGATTTACCCAAAAGCGAGCATTTGCCACAATAACACACACAATCTCCTGTATTGCCTTGCGAACTCTGCGTCTGAATGGGCGAGACGTTAGAAAATCTCGCCGAGGCGGGTGCGATATCCGCAAAGCGACTTATGAGCGCGAGGTCGTGTATTATCCCAGCAGGGTATGCGCAATAAGGTGTACCCCTTTGAGACTCTAATCGAATCACATCTTTTCTGAGACCTTGTTTCGTTGGTTCGTAACCGCCGCCGCTATAGCCGCGGGTCCAACCAATCTCTTCAATAATCTTGTTCATCTTCTGCGCAGATACTTTGTGACCAGTACTGCTTGAAAAATGTTCCGCAAGTTTCGTCGCGCTGAGTCTTTCGCCACCTGAGCTTCTGAAATGCGCGGTGCTGACAGGTTGACTTCCAGCGGTATCGATTCCGAACGCATTACTTTTTGTTGTTGTTGTCTCACCTGATGATGGATTTCTCTCCGCATTGCATTGGAAACAGAATCGATAACTCTTCGTCACTGACTTGCCACACTTTCCACAGCGACCAAAAGTATGCTGGTTCGAGTTTCCCTCCGAAGACATTTTCTTCCCTTTGTTGCGCTCGTCGTGAAATATAGATACCGTTGCGTGTTTGTTTTGGTCGAGAACAACTGATGTCGCGTTCGTCTGCGCGTCAAGAGTGGCGCGTCGTTAATTGGAGACCACGAGTAAAGAAAGACATCTAAAAATCGCACCTGGTGTTGCTTAGGGTTTCAAACCCTACAAGCTTTACTTCTGAAAGAGATCCTGTTTTTCTTCTTCGTCAGATCTCTCTCTCTCTCTCTCTACTGCGAAGAAGAATAAACAAACATGGTTGGCACTCTAAAAGCCGACGACATGGAAACCGACGACGCAAAAAGTGGTGGTGTCGACGAAACGACGACGACGATCGAGAAGAACGAAGAGGAAGAAGAAGAACAAGAGGAGGAAAAAGTCGACCACAAAGTCCAACTTCGAAAACTTTCCCGAGCGTACGAGGTGGCCAAAGGTGCTCGCGATTCTTCGCGCCAAGAAAAGGCGGCCGAATCGATCGCGAAGGAGATGCGGACGATTTTATGCGAGAACAACATGGTTGGATGCTACGAATACTTTTGCGAGAAGCTTTCCTGGCCAGTAGACGCGAAGGAGTTGAAGCGAATGCAAACGTTTGAAACGGAAACGATGACGAAGATCGAATCGAATTTGAAAGACGCGAAGGAGAACTTGGGCGACGACGACGTGCAATCGGCGTTGCGTGAAATGGGGGATAAATACGCACAGATGGGATATAAGGAGAAGTGCGTGGAGGCGTACGAGAAGTGCAAGGAAACGAACGCGACGATTGGACAGAAGATGGAGATTGAGTTCAGCAAAGCGAGAGTCGGTTTGTTTTGGGAGGACCTCGGGATGTGGAAGAAGAGCATCGAGGAGATTAAAAAGTTGTTAGAGATGCCGGGAGGCGCGGATTGGGAGAGAAAGAATCGCTTGAAAGTGTACGAGGGGCTGTGGATGTGCGCGTCGAGAGATTTTAAATCTGCGTCTACGTTGTTTTTGGAAAGTTTGAGCACGTTTGGAGCGTACGAGTTGATGTCGTACGACGAGTTTGTGTTTCATTGCGCGGTGACTGGAGTGGTGACATTGCCGAGAGTGGAGTTGAACGAGAAGGTGGTGATGGCGCCGGAGATTATTCGAGCGAGTTTAAGCACGCCGGGGTTGCCGGATTTTTTGAATTCGTTGCAACGGTGCGAGTACGCGAAGTTTGCCGAGGCGTTTCCGTTGGTTGGAGACGCGGTTGATTTGTCGCCGTGGTTGTCGCCGCATAGTCGCTATTTTAGTCGCGAGTGTAGAGTCAGAGCGTACGCGCAGTACTTGCAAAGTTATCGATCGGTGAGCGTGCCGAGCATGGCGCAAGCTTTTGGGGTGAGCGTAGAATTTTTGGACGAAGAGTTGAGTAGGTTCATCGTTAGCGGTAGGTTGAATTGTACAATCGACGCCGTGGAAGGGGTATTGAGGACGAATAGGCCGGATAAGAAGAACGCGTTGTATCAACAGTTCGTGAAGGATGGCGACGCGTTGTTGAATAGAATTCAAAAATTGTCCAGGGTGATTGATTTGTAGGCTTTATTAATGAAAAATCTATTCTTTGATGTGAACTAACCAGGACGGTAAACCAACCAACCCGCTGCTACTGCTACTGCTAACTTCTCTGAGACTTTCGACGAGGACGTCGTCGAGTATCGCGAACGCGTGGCCTTGCGGCCACGCGGATATCGTGGATATTGCGGCGAATCCTTTGGAGACGGCGTCGACGTCGCCTTTGTGCGAATCGTCGGCGACGACTGTACCGGACGATACTTTGAACACGGACAGGATGACTTTGTTTTCGATGTCTTTTTTTTCTTCTGCGTTGTTGTTGTTGTTGTTGTTGTTGTTGTTTTCATTTCGTCTCTGCGCAATCATCGATTCTGTCGCCAATTGTCGGA
>Ga0209335_10003655_pt1 | contig 15203 bp, 13 predicted proteins | sample COG_09_FD_184753 | JGI IMG/M metagenome (GOLD analysis project Ga0209335, IMG submission 184753) | Pelagic Microbial community sample from North Sea - COGITO 998_met_09 (SPAdes) (version 2) | ecosystem: Environmental > Aquatic > Marine > Neritic zone/Coastal water | place: Helgoland, sampling...
CCCCCGCCTCTGACGAGCGCAGCTGCATGTACATCTTCATGACCTCCATCTCGGCGTACGGAGTGTTTGCGTCGAGGTGCGCGCCGTCTGGCAGGAGGAAGCGCACGAGCTTCCCAGTCGTGGACGCGCGCAACTTCGAGGGGTCATTCTCTGCCTCGAACACCACCGTCCGGGAACCTTCGATCTCGAGACGCAGTCCGGCCGAGTCTTGCTCCGTGAAAATGGCAGAGGTCTTGGAGTCGTAGAAAACGAGCAGTCGCCCGTCGGACAGCGGCCGAGTGTCCGCATACACAACAGACCCGTTCAGCTGCAGCGCAAACATGTCGCGGTCGCACTGAGTGACAAGCACGCAATACTTGACGTTGTCGAGGATAAGCTCAATTGGAAATCGGGTGCATAGCAGTGACGAGTCTGGCACGCGTCCGTAGTCAAGAGCAGTGATTGCCTGTGTCCGTACCTGCAAGGGATGGGAGGAGTCAGCGCATGGTTGCTGCGGTTCTCGGGAGCGCATTTGCACAGCACTGATGCTAGGTCCGTAGGCTCTTACAAATCGCTGATCACATTGCCGTGCGGGTCATGCGGCTGTAGGGCGAAGGGCATGTGCCTGCTTCAGCGCATTGACAGCCTTCACAACGGCACCAAAGACGATGGTCTCCAGAACCTCTTCGCCTGTCCGCATGTTCGTGTTGACCATCTTGGATGCGATGAGACCGTCAAGCCATTGCGTCGAGAAGTTGTTTTCACAATAATCAGGCAGCTCAAGCATCTTGATGAGGTATTGCGTTGTCGTGCGGATCTCGCCATATATAGTTAGCTCCCTCAAAGCCAGAATGAGGTGCTTACGGGCAGATTCGCGTGTTCCACCCACCGAAAAAATATGACCAAACTGCGAATCGGCAAATTCGTGCACAGCACCGCGCCCGTAGACCGAAAAGTACCCCCACACTTGCGGCGAGACACGGAAGTTGAGTTCCTTGATGGCGCCGCTTGTCGGGCGGAATCCAACGTCAGGGTTCTCTGCCGTGATGCGCGCCGCGATCACGTGGCACTTCGGAGGAGAGCGAGTTCGTACATTCAGCTCGAAAGGATCACGCCTGTGACGGTCCTCCTTTCCCCAGAGCGTGCGGATGTCAGCGATCGAGTGCAGCGGGATCCCCATTCCAACCAGCAGCATCGCGACAGGCAAGTTCACATCGTTGATGAGCTCTGTGACGGTGTGCTCCACTTGCAGGCGCGGGTTCATTTCAAGAAAAAAGAATTGGCCGTCACGGTAGAGGTATTCGACAGTTCCCACGCCCACGTATCCAACTGCCCGTGCGAGAGACGCCGCCGCGTCCTCCATGCGCTCGAACGTGTCGGGACGCGCTATGAGAGGCGGGCCTTCCTCGATGATCTTCTGGTGGCGGCGCTGGATGGAGCAGTCGCGACCATTCAGCGTGCATACGTTGCCGTGCTGGTCGGCGAGGACTTGCACTTCAAGGTGTCGCCCACCCGCAAACATGAGCATGAGAAAGACCGGAGAGCCGACAACCTCCGCCTGCACCTGCAAGAAGGCGTCTCCAAGGTCCTCGCGCTTTGCCACAAAGCGAATTCCTTTGCCTCCGCCGCCCTCTGACGCTTTGACCATCAGCGGGTATCCCACCTTGTCACCCACTGCCAACGCCTCATCAACCGTTGACACACAGGCCTGTTGGTAAACGTTCGGGTCGATGTCGACAATCCCCTTATCGAGCGATTCCTTGATCGAGACGTGCGAGCCGCTCCACCCGATGCACGGGACCCCAGCTGTCTGTGCGATGATGGATGAACCCACCTTGTCGCCAAGAGCGTACATGGCCTTGGCGCCTGGACCGAGGAAGACGATTTCCTGCTTCGTTTTAGCCAGTTTGCTGGGCAGGCTGGGGTTCTCAGACGCATGCCCCCATCCAGCCCAAACTGCATCCACATTCTTCCGCTGCGCAATATCGACGATCAGATCAACGTTAGCATAGTTGTTGTTGTTCGCTCCCCCCGGCACCTCGACAACTTCATCCGCCATGAGGATGAACTCGGCGTTGGCATTCAGGTCCTCTGGGGTTGCCATGCAGATGAATGTGAGCGCGCCTTCAACACCCAGCTCCGCATACTCCCACTTACGCATCGACCTCATGCACTTGACAGCGGCGATCCCGTTATTGGCGATGAGGATCCTGTTGATTGGGCGGGTGCCGCCATGCGCGAGGCTGTACTGTTCCACACTGCTCCAGCTACGCGTGTTCTCCTCCAGTGCCTCCAGCGTGGAGGTGGAGACGTTGCGTCGCAGCGTTGCCATCGTGCTGTTCTTCGCGCGGCGACCGCCCCACCCCCTTCCCGCACAGACCCCGGACACTCTCCGAGCGCCGCCGAGTCTAATGCTCGATCAGGCCGGTCCGAGTCATAAGCCTGAGGGTGTGTCGCGTTACCGAAAAAATTCCCGGGGCTGGACACGACCAGGATTTGTTTTTTTCTCGGTCCGATCGATTTGACGGGCTCGCCTCCGTGTGGGACGTGCGAGGCTTTGCGGCGAGTGCGTGGCAGCGAGCGGGGCGAGGGTTTAGGATGCTGGCGACCATTGCGCAGTGGTTCATGGGCATATCGCTCGGGACCTTCTTTTTGCACTTCTTCTCGCTCGCGATCTTCATGCGGCCGCAGGATCTGAAGGTCATCCGTGCCGCCTCCATGTCCATGACGGGCGGGCTTGCAGGCGCCACTCCCGATCGCGCACAGACCCGGCATTTAATCAGCACGTAACGTGTTTGCGCGGCTGCTGTGTCTCTCACAGAAAAAGTACAAGACCGAATGGGCCCTTGTGACGGGCTCGTCCAGCGGGATTGGCAAGGCGCTTGCGGACAAGCTTCTGAGTCAGGCAATATTTACGCCCGCCTGCAAGTCGATGCTGGCGCAGCCAACACACTCGATATTGGCTGACAAAACTCGCGCGCAGGGTTTAAATGTGGTCGTGGTCGCCCTGGATGATAAGCTTCTTGCCGAGACTCACAAGGAGCTTTCGAAAAAGTCCACAACCGGCACCTTTCCCACAGCCGAGAAACGACAAGCCATTATGCGGCACTTTTCCTTGCAGGCTTTCACTACGGCTGATTCGTTGCGATGGGCAGGTACGCAAACTTGGAAGTGCGTCGCGTGGGCTGCGACTTGTCGCGGCCGGGCTACATGGAACACATCATCAAGGCGACCAACGATATCGACGTCGGAATTGTTTTCAACAACGCGGGCTACGTGACCACCGGCTTCTTTGCAGATGTCAGTCTTGAGCGGCATCTCTGCAACAATGAGTGCAATTCTACTTGCGCGGTCAGATCACCCCTGTTCTAATTTGCTCTCGGGACTAGTCCGTCCGAATCGAGCCGCTCGCGTGTTGTGGCCGTCAAACTGGCGACAATCTGCTCAGCACTGAATTCCCGCGCGGTCGCTGGCAGCTTGCAATCACGCATCATTTCCTCAACAAAATGCTTGATAGCGGTTCAAAGGGCCTCATCGGCTTCACGTCCTCGCCTGCTGGACAGATGCCAAGCCCGTTGGTCTGCATCTATGGCGCTACCAAGGCGTACATTACTGAGTTTGCTCTTTCACTTGCTCCGGAGGTGCGGTATTTCGGGGTTGATGTCGTTGTTGCACACCCTTCGCCCGTTCAGACGCGGTTCTATGCGTCTGCGCACAACATCGGCTCCATCAACGTCTTCAAAGCAACTGCAAGTGGTCCCGAGAACATCGTCAACTACATGTTTTCGGCCGCGGTGAGTGCCCGCTGTTGCTCATCACCTCTTCACGGCGCAGCTGCAGTAGAAGTGGCGGCCTCTGACCCTGCTGAGCACTGCCTCGCGCAACGACACAGGGCCGCACAGTTGTCGCTGACCAGGGCTACTTTTCGTTTGGCCTCGCACTGCTTCTCAAGATTGTGGATCCGTGGCTGCTGGCGGACATCATCACGCGCGCGATCCATCTGTCTGGCGACTTTTACAAAGTCGCGGTTTTCCGCAAGACGAAGACAAAGTGAACGCAGGGGCACTTATAAAGGGGATGGGCAACGCACGTCAGCTTGCAAGCAGAGCCCAGGTGGAACACGCGATGCATTCACTGTGTTTACAGTTCCATGGCGCCCGCACACTCTCAGAGGAACGGCTGATTGTATGCCTGCTGCAGCATGCGGTTCAGTTCCGCCACCTGCTGGCTCACCGTGTCGTATACCATCCCATAGTCGGTCTCCGCCTCTTTCGCCTCGATAAAATCCTTAAGATGGAAGATGTTCTGCTCGTAGAAACGAAGTTTCCCTTCAAGCGCCTCGAGCGTGCCTGCGGACTCGCTGGCGGCGAGCTGCGCTTTCACGTCGTCGAAGTCTTTGCCGAGCACCAGAACCTGCTGCTTGAGGACCTTCCGGTGGACATCAAGGCGCTGCTTGCGCTTGTTGAGCCGCTCACGCGTGGTCTCTGCATCCTTCTTGAGTTGCTCGATGTTACTGAACTTCGGCAACTCCTCCGTCATCTGCGACCTCTTCTCGCTCAGCGTCTGCAGCTCAGCCGCGATCTTCGCGTCGAGGTTGTTGATCTTCTCGAGCTCCATGTCACGCATCTGCTTCTCTTGCTTTAGGCGCTCTGCCGTTGACAGCGAGTTTTCGAGACCTCTTTGCTTCTGCGAGACTTCGGATTGGAGATCCTGGAAGCCCTCCTTGCTCGGGAGGAGCTGCTCGCGCCCAATGCCCTTGGACAGGTGCTCCAGGAGCTTCTGCACCCGCCACTCTGCCTCGCTGACGAGCTCTACCTCACGGTCGTAGTTGTCATCGAATCCTGCAACGAACTCGTCCATCTCCTTCTCCTTCTCTTGCAGCTTGGCGTACTTCTTCGCGTCTTCGGACTCAGCGCCATTCTTGCCAGACTCAAGATCCTCAAGCTCCTGCTGCGCTGCCCGTAGCCGCTGTTCCACTTCCGCAATGTTGCGCTCTATCGTCGCAGTCTCTTTGTTGTCGTTTTTGACCTGATCAAGTAACTCTTCACGCTGTTCGTCGAAACTCTTCACCGGTTGGTCCACTTGTTCCTCGAGCTCCCGCACACGCGCCTCAAGCTGTGTTCGCTGTTCGTGCAGACGGTTGATGCGTTCTTTCTGCGGCGTCTCTCGGAGCATAGCTTCCTCGTCGCCAAGGAGCTTGCAGATCTGGTTGTAGCGCATCTGCTTCTGCTCAATGTCGCCCATCATACGTTGGTAGTCATCCTCCAGCTGTGCGTATTGCTGGCGCTGCTGAGTGGTTAGCGAATTTAGCTTCTCGTCAGCCTCGCGTTTGTATTGTTGCGCTTGCTGCTCGATATTCTTTGTCTGTTCCTCGCGTTCCTTTCGCTCAGTGAAAACGTCATCCACTTGCCGCCGCTCCGTCTCGTTGCGCGACTTCAGGTTCGCATACGCGTTGTTGATGTCCTGCGGGTCGGTGTTGTTTCGCGATTTATCGACGATCAGATTGTAATCTGCAAGATCGCCCTGCAACTTGCGAACCTCCTTGATAAGTGTTTCGTATTTGCGTTCCATCTGCTGGTACATCGCATTGTCCTTGTTGAACTGCTCGGACTCGGAGTTCATGCGGTCGATCTCCGTTTGCATCTCTTCCACCTTTTTGCGCAACTCACCCATGTAATACGACTTATCAGCAACCTGACGACCAGGACCTTGCGCCCTGATCTTCATGCCCATCATCCCCTGCTGCGTCACAGGCCGATCTGCGACTGCAATGTTCGTGTTGAGAGGACCAAGCCCACCCACACCGGCGCGGGATCCCGGCCGCATGGCCGTTCCCATGCGCATCGCAGTCCCTGGGAGACCGCGCATGCCAGTCGGGGGTCGTAGCGCTGTCGAGCCACCTGGGCCAGCCATCGGCGCAAGCCCGCCTGCCATTCGGCGAAAGTGCGCGTCAGGATTCAACGAGTTTGGACTTGTTCAAGACAACAGAATCAGAGCTCGGCGTATTTCACTGCAAGGGAATAGGCCAGCACAGTCTGCACGGTGCTTTCTTACCTCGCGTGCCGGTTCCTGGCCGATCCATCCTCGCGCCTGCTCAGCCAACTCGACGAAGCCAAACCGAAGCCGCCCTTGAAGTTTGAAGTTGGCCGGGAAAAGTATTCACCATTGAAAAAGTTGCAGCACTCAAAGTTGATTTTTTTGACGACTTTGACGACTCTATGGCGTCTGGGTGGACTCCATGGATCCGCGCGGGTCTCGACACTTTGCGCGAGAGGCACCTGTTCCGCACGCTCCGCCCAATATCGCTCCTTCCTCGGCACAAATTCTCGCCAGTAAAGGTCGATGTGCGCCCTTTCGAGCCCGCCCCGCACCTGCCTTTGGGGTGGACTCGCTGCTCGTCTTCAACTTCCTTGGCGTAGGCCACTTCGAGGTCATCCTGACCCCTGTCGATACTTTCAGGGCATGCTTTCTGCAAGCATGACGGAGAACTGGGCGAGCGGAAACAGGGGATCTGCTGAAGATTCACGAAGGGCTAATGTGCTCGCTTGCGACCGAGAGCCAAGGGGCGAAGCCCTTCATGAAGTCACACTTTTCAGCACGTTGGCTCCCACCTTGAAAATTGCTGGATCTTGAGTGTCTATCGCGCGGTGCTGGTGGATGATAGCCTATCTTACGTCTGACGTCCGGTTGTGATCCGCAGAAACGACTACCTAGGCCTATCGTTCCACCCCCGGGTCCGAATGGCAATGCAGCAGACTTGTGGGGACTTCGGGAGCGGGCTGCGCTCGTCCGCTCTTGTCGCAGGGCACACAGCGGGGCAGCAGGATCTTGCGTCTGCACTGGCTAGATTAAAAAAAAAGGATGATTGCGTTCTGTTCCCCTCCGGCTTTGGCGCGAACATGGCCGTCGCATCCTGTCTCGCCTCAAGGTTGCCGCCAGCTCCTGCCCTTAGTTGAGGATGTTCTGCGGGAGAAACCGGCAAATGTACAAACATCCGCGCAGCGAATGGTCGTGCTTGACAGTTTGTGCTACGATGTAACAGTCCCGACGTGGAGGTATTCTCTGACGAGCTGAATCATGCGTCAATCATCGATGGGTTGCGAATGGCGATGAGAGGCCCGGAGGCAAAGAAGCGCCTCAGCGTTTACCGCCACTGCGACATGGTCGATCTTGAAAAGAAACTGTCCGCTTCGAAAGGTCTAATATTCCCTAGCTTTTGCTTCCAAGGATAGCAAATGTGTCCATGTACTGACGCGGGTCACCGGCGCAGCCGCTCGCAAGATGGTGATTACGGATTCTTTGTTCAGCATGGACGGAGACATTGCACCGCTGACTACTCTAGTTTCATTGCGCCGGAAATACGGCTTTTTACTCGTCCTGGATGATGCGCATGCCTCGTTAGTCTTCGGCACAAAGGTACAATCTTTTATTTTTCCCCCGACTCAGAACGATCCACGAGTGCTGTCCTGACTGGCCCGAGGGGTTCTCGAGCAGGGCGGTGGCGTTGCTGAAGAAGTGGGGGTAGAGTCTGAGGTCGATATCGTGGTGGGGACGCTGAGCAAAGCCGTGGGGCAGCTCGGCGGTTTTGTTTGTGCCTCGAGCGACCTCTGCGCGCTGCTCACGAACGCCGCGCGCCCGATGATCTACTCCACGGCGCTGCCGGAGCCCGTGGTGCGCGGGGCGCTCGCGGCGCTGGAGGTGAACGCGGCCGAACCACAGCTCCGAGAGACGCTCTGGGCAAGGGTGCGTCAGCTTGAGAGCTTGACAGGTTTCCCGCCCGCGTCCCCATGCACTTCTGCTGAGTGTGCAAAGTGCACTGCTTGAGGGACCAAGCTCAAAGCTTTGGCCCCTCAGACATTTACCGCGTTGTGCAGGAACACCTGCGACCAGTCCCATTGTTCCGATCATCATCGGCCCGTCCGAGGCGGCGCTCGAAGCCAGCCGCCGTCTTTTGCAGAGGGGATTCCACGTGCCGGCGATCCGCCCCCCCACGGTGGGCGCCGGTCCCATCTAGTTTTCAACCTTGGACGTCTCGGGCTGCGCCCAATAAGTTCGAATCGTGAGCATGAATGGTTATCGTGCAGGTGCCAGAGGGTTCGGCGCGACTTCGAGTCGCGCTCTCGGCGGCGCATTCCGAAAAGGATGTTGACCTTCTAGCTGCTGCGCTACGGGAAGCTGGCGTTCTGCAGGTCGCGTGAGAGCGAGCGAACGGGCGAGCAAAACACTTATTAGATTCTGATATGTACATGCCACCAGAAGACTCATTGCTCTCTGTCAGTCACAATTCGCTCCCCCCGCCTGTCTCAATCTTTGCCCCGGGCGACTCGCTCCTTGCCGAGAGAAAGAATCCTGCCTTCTCGAGCTTTTCTGCAGCCAAGGAAAAGTCGAACACACCTCCGCCCTCAACCTCAACACTACCAGCACCGGTATCAAGCTCTAAAGTCGTCTGCACAGCTCCTGCCTCCGCAAGAACCTGTCGAACGTGGTGAAGACATGCTTCGCATCCCATGCCGTCGACCTGGATTGCCAGACTCCGCCTGTCGCTTATCAACCCAACTTGCCAGCCCCCCGACCATGACAGAATTTCCGGGAGAAAAGTGAGAAAGATGCACATCATGGTTCCAACAAAGAGCTGTCGTTTGGGCCTTCTCTGCGACAGCACAACTCCCCAGCTATACACAAGCCATGCAGCTGTAGCAGCACGCAGATGCTGGCGGAATGGCCCCAGGACCTTGTTGAACCCTGCGCACTGAGCCTGCAAGTCGAAGATATGCAGCGCTGCCATGACATTAATGCCAAGCTGTACGGCACAGCAACTCGACCTGCCTCACAGATACGGTATCGTCTCAGGGCGGGATGGTGGTTGCTTCCCAGCAGGGAACCTGGAGGAAGGGCTGGTGATGCAAGACGCACCCGAGCAGCCCCGCAGCGCAGCATCGCAGAATGTCTGCCCCAAAAACATGTTGCGCGCGGCTGGAAAAGATCTCCCGGGCCCTCGACATCCCCCCCACCCTACGAAATTTCGCGAACCGACTGACGGCGGAGTCACGTCCACAGAATTTGGCGCGTTAAGGATCGATCGCCGAGACGTCTTGCGGCTTGCCGCTTGGCCCTCCGCGTTGGTCGGGCGCGTTCCAGGACCCTGTGAGTTTGAGTGAGGGGCAAGAGGCACCATCACAGAGCCGCTGACAGGATGCCAGGAAGGTCAACTCGTAAAGACGCGAGCAAGGGAGTAGAGCGAGAGCCGGATCTACAGGACACACCAGATGTTGATGAGCGCGTGTGGCGTCCCGAGTGCGCGTCGCTGCTGTCAGAGCTCTGCAGACACACCCGTGCAGAGCCATTTCTCAGACCAGGTATTGCGCCGTTTTGTTGTTGCGAAATGCATGTGCTTGAGGGGTTCACTGCGCTAACAAATGACAGATCTGTTTTTGTGCTGGGCGCGTGCACCAGCAGTAATCATACTGTCCTGCGCGCAGTGCATCCGGAGCACGATGACTGCCCAGACTACCCGCAGATTATCAAGAATCCCATGGACCTCGGGACGATTCAAAAGGTTTTCAATGCACGCAAGTCTTACGCGAACCCCTTCCTCTTCGCAAACGATGTCAGGCTCACGTTCAACAACTGCATCCAATACAATCCTGAGGGGCACCCTCTCCGAGGAGACGCAGCGAATCTTCTCGCCTTTTTTGAGTCCCGTTGGGCACTCAGCGTTTCGGGAATCTGCGAAGCGCAGCAGCACTCGGGAGGGAAGTCTGAACGAGTCCGCAAATCAGTGGAGTCGTTCAATCCCTGCGACCGTCTCCAGCCTCCTCTTGAGCGGCGGCGCAGAACGGAGCCAGAGCCGGGGCCGGAGCCCATCGACCCGGCGGTTTTGCGTGCCGAGCGTCTCGCGCGGCGACAGGCAGGGCTGCACGCTTCCCCGAGCCAGGAAGAGGGGCATTCGGAGGCGACAGGTCGCGCGTCCGGGGGCTCTTTGCATTCCAACGGGCGCGACAGGCGCAGCCTCGACAGGCCCGGGCACAGACAATCGGGAAAGAAGCACCGGCACTCGAGATCGAAGAGCCAGCACAGAAGGTTCGTTCTTCAGCCTTTGCCTCGATACGCCTGTGAAGCGACTGCGGGCTGACTCCCAGCCCTTGTCCGCAGGCTGCATTCGAACGCGCAGATCTATGAAGAAGACAAGCGGACTTCGCGCAATAGGCGGCTCCACGGGTCTGGCGAGAGCTCGAGTTCCATCTCGGCAGCCGGGGTGCGGCAGAAGGACAGATGCACTGGCGGAGGGCATTCCGATGATGGAGAGTTGAAGCACGAGTTGCTCCCGCGGTGCAACAGCGGACTCTGGGGCGAATGCGAGCGTGCACTGGATAAAGTTGTTGAGGCGATGTACTTTGACCAAGTGCTACGTACGCCACCGCAAGGTGGGTCCGCGCTAGCAAACTTCCTTGTCGTGCGCCAGCAGGAGCGCGGCTTGTTTGTCCAAGCGGAGGACGCCACTGCTGCCCCTTTCATATCGGAGGCAGACCGTGTGGCACTGGCTCACTGGGCGGCGCTTTCAGCAACAGAGCGTCAGACGTGGAAGCACCGCCGCACAGTGGCGCGCACGCGGTTATCTGGCCGCAGTAGCACTCGGTCAGAGTCTGTCCATGAGGTCAGTACGTCCAGGATTGAAGAACTTGAGCACTGGGACCAGGTCGATGCGATCCGATTGAAACTGCGGCGAGGACAGATTTGCCACGTTAAACTATTCGAACAAGAGATATACAGTCTGCTCTCGGACGGACCACTCCGTGCGTTTCTTCTCGAGGCAGACAAGCTTGGGCGGCCAGCGCCACTGCGGTGCTCCGTAATATCAGCAAGTGAAATGGAGCCCGGTGACTTCAAGTCTGACAAAACGTCTATCGCTGAAGTGAGGACTCGAGCCGAGGCGGCGCTCCGTATAGAAATGGAGCGCATTTGTGCAGCGCATGTAGCATCAGTGCTGCCTGCTGAGATGAGCGAAGATAACGCGGTTGATGCAGTGTGGGGGTTTCTTGTGGACGAGGCGCGAAAATATTTCGGACGGAAATCGCTGCAGAGATCAAGCGATTCTCCTGTGAACGTTTTGACGGGCATTGAAAACGCCCCGAGATCAAGAGCAGGGTCGTTTGTAAAGACCGAGACTACAGGGCAGGAAGACGAGGCGGGAAAGCCCTGCTCACACGACCTCGGCAGCACGCCTTCGCCGGACCCTTCCAAAAGAAACACCACCTCTGGTCAGGATGAACTGTCGGACATATTTTTGGTCCTTGATTTTATGATTGAGCAGCACGGATCAGAGCTGTGTCCAATTCCCACGCTGAAACGTTCCAGCCGAAACCCTGCATTTGAGGCATGGGCGAGTAAGCTTGACACGCTGTGCATCCGTCCGGTAGATGGTTGTAGCCGGAAAGCAGAACGGGCGCGGGTAAGAACACTACAGCGACTTTCCAAGACTCGTTCAGTCGAGGAAAAAGGCTGGGAACGATGGTGCACATATGGCATCGCTCAGAATGTGGCGAAGCAAGCACTGCTGACCCAGCTGCTCGGGGAGGCGTGTGTGTCTGCAGCAGGTGCAAATGAGGAATATATGTCAAAGGTTGTGAAAGACGCGCGCTGCAAGGTGTTGCAAGAAGGACGCTGGTTCAAAGCGCGGGTAACTTCCGTGCGCCAAACAAATACTGGGTCGAGTCCGACCTGGCGCGTCGGTTTTGAATTAGATGACGGGGAGAAGGGTTCGCAATCTTTGCCATCAGAAGAATTCAAGATCGTGCGAGCTGCAGGTGATGAGCTGCAAGAAGCAGAAAAAAGTACCGAACAGGTGAAACTGAATTGGAAAGAAGTGGACGCCACAGAAGAGGATCTCAAACCGTGGAAGGCAATTACGGGATTCTATCTTCGGCCACTCGGAGCTTCGCAACTCGACCACGAGAGCGTCACCGGCTACGTCGTTGCACAGCGCGCAGGAAAAGGCGCCTTCAAGGTGCGTGCAAAGGACCTGGGTTCTGCCAAAATTTGTCATCCCGAAAAGGTACGCATCTTCAAAGACGGTGCAACGGAACAACATGCGACAGCGGACATTTACCTTCCGCACTCGGCTCCGCCAGCTCAGCGCGGCATCTCAAACTTTTATGAGATATCAATTTTGTGCAATGCAGCGAATCGCCGAGCAGCAACTGAGCATGGTAAGGGTCTTCAAAGCTTTCCAGGGACGCTCCTAAGCCTCTTTGCCATGGCCAAATTTCTACAGGAAGCAAAGGCTTCAGGTTCTGGAGCCGTGCCTGCGCCCTCGGGAGTACTGCTCACGCCAGCTAGCTGGATCGCCAAGGATGATCTGGTGGTGGACCGAATTCTCCCTCATTTGGAATTCGCAGCACTCCGCTTCCCGAGACGTGCCCCCGATGGAAGTCCCTGGAGTCGCACAGTTGCGAAAAAAGAAGAGAAATGGCAATCCCGGCACGCTTCCTCTTACAACTCTCGACTTGTCATGCACTACTGGGAAACACTCGGAATGCACCCCGCCTTTGCAGAAAGCGTTCACGACCGGATGAATTACATTTCCATGTTTTCTCCAATCGAGAACTTCGACCATCGGCAACGAGATGACGTGCTACTCGCGAGATTACCGCAGGCAGACACGCCCGATGTGCATGGATATGCTCACGCGAAAATCCCCGATTACCGACTGAGCAAGGAAGAAGTCAAAATGTACCATCGTGATGCCCCACGACAACGCCTTGCCCGTTTCCGTATGTTTGGTGTTGACGGGCGTAGTGCTTATGAGGTGACACAGGGAAGCGGCAAACCGCACGGTTGCGTATATCGCAACCTTCCGTCCGCACGCGACACTCAGCGAATGATCGTTCATCTCTTTGCACGTCAGTGCCCCAAAATGCGCATGAAGGCTCTGCTAGAGGCATTGGACAACGCCCGCAAAGGTGCTCCATTGGGCGCGGAGAAATTTGCCGATCTAGTCCAGGTCATGCCACCTGAGTTGCCTGATCTGCATGAGGCCGAGGCTGCGCTACTGTCAAGCGATGAAGATATTTCGAAGGGGAATGGGGGGCAGAAGGTGCGTCGGCGGCTTGTGCAAGCGGACAGCGACAGCGAAGGGTCAGGCTCCGGCTACGAGTTTGGAGCGGCACCAAAGTCACGAGGCAAAGGTGCTGCTGTTGCGGCAGCGGCGCGGGCAATGGAGGCCGGCGAGGCGCCTCTGGGTCACGGTAGTGCTGATGCGGCCAGCGCCGCAATTCGTGGCATGATGCGGAGTCAGTCTGAGATGAGCGACTCGGATGAAGTGTACCGCGGGCGGGCGAAAACGGCTGCAAGCATGAAGCGAGAGAAGCGCCCGAGCGCATCAACTCCGCAGCGCGGAAACGCGCAGCGGCCTGCTTCTTCCTCGTCAAGTGTCGAAAGTGGCAGCGATTTTCAGTCACACTGGTCGGGTTCTGAGAGTGACTCTGACGGCGGAAGCGACAGCCTTGTAAGCGAGTCACAGTCCGGCTCTTCCTCTTCCGAGGATACTCCACGAAACGGGAAGAGTCGGCGCCGCCCGAAACGCGGAAGGGACGCCGCGCGCAGTGCCACGGGCAGGCGCCGCGTGAAAGCGGAAAGTGTTGACGATGAGAGCTCGATTGGCTCGGACGAGAGCAGCGAGGAGGTGTCCGACTGCTCGGACGCCAGACTGCGTGCGGCTTGCAAGCGCGGGGGGCGTGGCCGCGTTGAGCCGCGTCGCTCTGGCCGCGAAGTGAAACCAGTATGTCGCGGGGACTTCACAGATCCATCTTCGAGCGAGCCAGAGTCCTTAGATGGATCTGGGTCGGAGGCATCCGGATGTGGGCGTGGGAGCGCTGGCAAGAGGCGGCTTGGGGACAGGCCAAGGCGCTCGACGGAAAACGGAAGCGGATGGAAGCGGGTACGCAGAACAGTCTCACAGACAAGCCGCCGCGAGGAGTCGGACCACAGCGGGTACGGCTAGGCCACTGGTGCAGGGCCGCGTTCCGGTTTCGTCCGCTGTGTAACCCCACGCGTAACGCTTTCCATACTGAGGCGGATTTGGTGGAAATCTTGTATATGTAAACTGCGCTGACCGCAACGTCAAGCCTTGACGAGCACAAACACGTGTCCAGCCACGGCCTGAGCGCCCTCCCAGCGCAGTGCGCCGCCACCTACTGCCTGTACTTCCCACCCAGCGTGTGCTGCCTCTGTCTCGACGTAGTGCCGCGAGTGCGCCACCCGCCCATTCGAAAGAAGCTGCCAACCTTTGGTCTCAGCCGTGGGAGGGTCTTCCATCAGAGCCTCAACCGTGAAGGCGAAGCGACCGCCGGGCCCTGTGGCGCGAGCCGCTATGCGGAATATGCCACCTAAATCCCCCTTGTACGGCAGAACGTCTGCTGCGAGCAGCAATTGCAAGTCCCCCGGGTCTCGCGCACGCAGCGCCTCCTCCATCTCGCCCTCAGCAAGGGCGGTGTAACCGCCCCTGCGCCGCGCCGCGTCGAGCATCCGCGGGGACGCATCCACGCAATCTAGGGGCGCAGCCCACCGCGCGACAAGCGGCGCCAAGGCCCCGGTGCCACATCCCAGCTCCATCGTTCGGTGCAACGTCTTGCTGCTGTCTGCTGCTGCAAGAACCTCGCCCAGCGCCGCGGCAAGCATCTCCGGAGCTCGCGCCGCCAGGCGCGACATCGACGAATCATACGAGGCCGCGTATCCATCAAACGCAGCCCGCACGTATGCCAACGGCACCTCAGACCCAGGTGGGGTGTCGGGTTTGTCAGCGGCGGGGACATCGTGGCCCAGAGCGCGCAGTGCGTGGGACGCCAAGACGTTGTCAGGCGACTGCTCAAGCGACTGGCGGTAGAATCGAGCCGCACTTGCGACATCGCCGGTGGCGTGAAAGCTGGCAGCAACGAGGTAGAGACCAGCGGCCCATGCATGCTGGAGTCCGAGAAGGGAGAAGTGCATGGCTGCAACATGCGGGTTGTGCAATGGGTCCTGCCTGAGGACGGTGATGTAGTTCTGAACCGCGGCGTCGATCTCACCGCGCTTCTGGAGCGCTACAGCTTCTGCGAAGTGTGCACCCGCGCCGTACATCCAATCCATGATAGACGTCTGCACAAAGAGGACCAGGATGGAAAAAATGGTCAAGGAGCGCAGCACCTGAAGCACGATCTGATCCGAGTCGAATTGGTCGTCCACATAAA
>Ga0209335_10003664_pt1 | contig 15180 bp, 8 predicted proteins | sample COG_09_FD_184753 | JGI IMG/M metagenome (GOLD analysis project Ga0209335, IMG submission 184753) | Pelagic Microbial community sample from North Sea - COGITO 998_met_09 (SPAdes) (version 2) | ecosystem: Environmental > Aquatic > Marine > Neritic zone/Coastal water | place: Helgoland, sampling...
GTTGTTCTTTCATGTATTCTTTCGTGTTCATTTTGATATACAATTAGTATAAAGTTTGTGGGATTTTCAAAAAGTCCTCCAAAACACTTTCGTTGTTTCCCTCAACCGTCAACTGTCGTCTGGCTTATTTTGCACCAAAACCAAAAAAAAGATACGGAAGTTGATGAGAAAATTTCTTTATTATATAGTAAGCGTCGACGCACACAAACTACAAGAGATCGAAAGAACAACTCTTCAGAAATAATACTAATAATGTTCACCTCGTCGTCTGCATCGTCGTCTTCTATCGGTTCTTCCTCTTTTCTTCTTCAAAATCATCTCTTTGGAGGAGGAGGAAAGAATGATGATGTTGGAGGAAGATGCTTTTTGAAAAAAACGCGTGGTTCTCGTTCCACGTCGTCTTTTGCGAGAAGACAGTTAAGAAGAAACAACAACAAATCCATCGCGATAACAGAGTGCGTGACGGCAAAAACAGCCTTAAAAGAGTGGTCGAAAACGGAGAAAGCGATCGAACGAGGCGAACAAGTCTTGTTATTCAGAAAAGGAGGGATCAACGACAACAACAACGGTGGGTTTCAGATTTTGGAGAATCAGTTTGTCATATTCCCGACGTCGTTTCATTCTGCCAATAATGGGGGCGAAAGCGACGCAATGCCCGATATGAAGAAAGGCGACTCGGTGCCATTTTCGATCGTCTGTCGAATAACTCGAGCGTGGCAAACCTCCGATAAGAGCGTGATTAAAGCTTTGGAGAAATTTCACGCGTTGCGAGAGGATGAAATCGTATCTCGGGTGAATTATAAACCGAACGAACCGTATTCGATTTTAGAGGTGCGAGCGTACGTGTTGCCGAAGGACGAGTACGCGTTACCGGCGGACGTGGAGAAGTACGGCGGTTGTAAATCCTGGATTGAAAAACTCCCGTTTGGAATTCCAGACACAACCACGCTCCCTCCTGTGCTCGATCAGAGAGACTGGTTGATTTCTCAATCCGACTTAAAACGGAAGCTTGAGTTTCTCGTGGCCACCGGCGTCGAGATCAAGGAGTTGCCCATATAAACTATAAAATATATTAGTAGCATTCTTTTCTGTTGTAATATAAAGTATAAAATCTACGATGTTATGGAATAATACGTGTATATAGTTACATTTGGTGTTTTGTCTCTCTCTTTATTGTTCTCTCTCTCTCTCTCTCTCTTCTCTTTTTTTATCTAAACTCGTCCTCCAACGCTCTGAACGCGTCGATCAAATCGGCTTCTAATTGCGTCAATCTTTGTTGCACCACGTCTTCTCCATCCCCCGGGTCTTCAAACTTTTGACTGGCAATTCTATACATCAAATCTCCCATTCGCGCTTGGATGACGTTAAACGTAATCTTAGCTCCGTCGGTCATTTGTGTTCTCTCAACCGCGGCGTTGGATAAATCGTAAAACAAGACGATGTTTTTCAACATCGCGATGGACTTGTAAAACGGGCAGTACTTATCGTACGGCGTGAACGAGTTTTGTTGAAGAAAATCCTCCTTCAAAAACTTGGCAGTTTCCAACGTAATTTTATCGCTCTCTGCTAACGAATCCTTACCGACTAATTGAACGATTTCGTTCAATTCGTCTTCTTTTTGTAAAACGTCCCGAGCTTTCGCGCGCGTCTTCAAAAACGTCGGATCCGTCTTCTCATAAAACGGTTCTAACGCGTTGTTGTATTTCGAGTACGAAATCAACCAGTTGACGGAAGGAAAGTGTTTTCTCTGCGCCAACTTTTTATCCAAACCCCAAAAGACTTGGACGATACCTAAGGTTGCGGAGGTGACTGGATCGGAGAAATCCCCGCCCGGAGGAGAAACCGCGCCGACGATGGTCACGGAACCTTCTCTCGACGGCGAACCTAAACACTTCACTCTTCCTGCTCTCTCGTAGAACGATGCCAATCTGGCGCCTAAATACGCCGGATAACCAGAATCCGCCGGCATTTCCGCTAATCTCCCTGAAATCTCTCTCAACGCCTCGGCCCATCGAGACGTGGAATCTGCCATCATAGAGATGTTATACCCTTGGTCTCTAAAATACTCTGCTAAGGTGATCCCGGTATAAATCGAAGCCTCTCTCGCCGCGACTGGCATGTTCGACGTGTTCGCCACCAGCGTCGTTCGCTTCATGATGCTTTCTTCCGAACCGTCCGGCAACGTCATCGTCAACTCCGGGAACTCGTACAACACTTCCGCCATCTCGTTCCCTCGTTCACCACAACCGACGTAAATAATCCCGTCAGAGTTACTATACTTCGACAGCGCTTGCGAAATGACCGTCTTTCCGCACCCAAACGCGCCTGGAATCGCGCACGTTCCGCCTTGCACCGAAGGGAACATAATATCCAACACTCTCTGACCGGTTAACAACGGATGATTCGCGGCTAATTTCTCCGCCGTCGGTCTTGGCGCTCTCACTGGCCACTGCTGCAACATCGTAAACTCCTTCTTCTCGCCATTAAACTCGACCTCGATAACTTTCTCTTTCAAATCGTACTCGCCTTCCTCCGCCAAGTACGTGATTTTCCCTTTCGCGTTCGGTGGTAACATGATTTTGTGACTAATCAACACGTTTTCCGGAACGACTGCAAAAATATCCCCGGCAGAAATGTGGTCGCCAACCTTATACCTCTTATTCTCTCCGCCTTTGGGATGTTGGAACTCCCACGTCTTCGCGATGTCCAACGCCGGCACGTTCACCCCTCTCGGAATGAAGCAGTCGCCGCTCAATTGCGCAATCGTTTCCAACGGCCGTTGAATCCCATCAAAGATGTTCCCCATCACGCCTGGGCCTAAGGACACCGACAACGGTTGTCTCGTCCGTTGCACCGGATCCCCGACGGTCAAACCTGCCGTTTCTTCGTAACACTGAATCGTCGCCGTGTCGCCTTCGAGCCGAATGATCTCCCCGATGAGTTGATCTCCTCCGACCCTGACGAGCTCGTACATGGCTGCGCCGTACATGTTCTCCGCGATCACGACTGGGCCGGAGACTTTTTTCACCGCGCCGTACTCGGACTCCGGTTGTTCGTCCTCGAATGCCGCCATCTTTGTTGTTGTTGTTGTTGTTGTCTTTGTCGTTTGTTCTCGTGCGTTCTAATAAAATGGATAAAACACGAACAAAGTGAGGGAAACAAAGTCTGACGTTTTTCGCTTGAAAAAATTTTATCAATCGAAAGAAAGTTTATAATAGTTTGATGAAGATGAAACTTGTGTTCTCGTCGCGCGTAAAATTTGTCTGTGAGGCTGATGAGTGATGAGAGCCTTTTTCAAGGCTCGCTTTAAATGAATGAAATACAAACTTTCGAGTCGTCTAAAATCTCGCATACTATTTACTACTAATATTTCTCCCTTCGTTGCCGTGGTAATCTTTCGTTACCAAGCGCTCGGAGAATCCTCTTGCGTGTCTTCGAGTTGTTTTAAAATGCGTAACCTCAACGGGTCGTCGTCTTTGGCGTGTCTTCTTCTTTTGCGCCACGGCGCGGCGTTTTCAAACTCGTCTTCGTCCTCTTCTTGAGAAGAGGCGAGAGGTAGGACGATGTCGTCGACATCGGTATCGTCGTCGAGTTGAACGTTAAAGTCATCTTTTTCGCAGTTGGAGACGAGGTTGTCGATGTCTCGAATAGCCGAGAGGTGGTTTTTGCGGAAAGATTTTGATACCGGGTCGTCCTCTTCCGAATCCTCGGATATCGGGAAGGAGCTCGCGCTGTTCGAAGGCGTGTCCTTCGCGCGGCTTTTTTTCGTATTGATTTTAACGTCGTTGTTGTCGTCGTCGTCTTTGATAGAAGTTAATCGTCTTCCACTCGTGCCGTCGCCTTTGACGATGCGGTTCGCTAATACCTCCAACAGCGTCCGTTGGTTCTTATCCTTCTTCGCTTTGTTTTCCCACGCCCATCGTTTGTGTTGCTCTTTCGTATTTTGCGCGTGGCATCGGCGACACAAAGTGCGCATGTTGTCCACCGTGCACTCGCCGCCCCCGTCCTTCACAGCAAGAATATGGTCTGCCTCCCACGCGGACCCTTCGTACGCGTCTCTCGCTAACTTGTCTGTTTGCGCGCGCGTAAATTGTGGCGCTAAACTTTCAATAATTGGCAAGCGCTGGTGCGGCTTCAAACATTTAATGCGAGAGACCAACGCGTGGCAATCGAGTTTGCATTTTTCACACACGCCTCGGTCGCGTTCAAAAACAGCCATGCGTAACGTCTTCCCCGATCTCGACTGCACGTGGTACTCGAAACAATCCTTCGAACAAAAGAGATCGTGTAAAGAAAGCGGATGTTGCTCTTGCTGTTGAGAATTGGAACCATCGGCGAGAACCATCTTCTTCTTCTTCAACTTTACGTCGTCGTTGAACGCGTACGGTTTGCAGCAGCAATCGCACAGCACTTGAAGCTGCATCGTTGATTCCTCATCACCAGAATGAAGTATTATAAACTGTTCGCGCGCTTCGAATCCGAAATTGCTTTTGCGCACTAGAACTGTTCGCGAAACGGCGTCTTTTGGAAGGGTGCCCAGTTTTATCCCAGTGCCGTGTCTCGTCGTGCTCTTTTGTTTCTTCGTTTTAATAAGCGTACTCTCTTCCTCTTTCTTTATCGTCAAATCTCGAAGCAACTGCGCGACGCCGCCGCATTGAACTGGCGTTCGCGATTGAATGACGATATTTTTATCTCGCGACAACAAGCAGTTCCATTCTTCGATAAAAAATTTACAACAGTTGAGCGCGTCGCAGTCGTCGATTAAAGCATCCGGTAAAACAAAGTTGCGCAAAAGCTCTCGCGTTTTTTCGCGCAAAGCAGGAGACATGGTTTTACACGTAACGTCTCTGACTTCGTCTTCTTCTTGGCCGCGTCTATATCTTTCAAGAAACTTTGTCAGCTTATCCCAAGCAACGAACACGTCCACTTGCTTCACCGAGCAGTTCAATCGGGTTTCGTTCGGCAGCAAGCGCATGTCGTGTAAATGTACGCGATCGGTGTGCTCGGAAACGACGAACCAAATAGGCACGCGTTCCGGTTCGGTAAAGAAGGATTTCTTCCGAATCTTCGTTTCCAAGGACCTTTTGCGTTTGACTAAGGATTTGATGCCCGATTCGTTTGGCGTTGGATGTGTTTGAGTTTGGGTCAAGCCGCACACTTGCGTGGCCTCTGTTTCCAGGTGTTCATGTTGTTGCTGCTGTTCCGTCTCGGAGAACAAAACCTGCGGCGCCTCGAGCATGACTTGCGAGCCGTGTTCGTCGCAGTCTAAATTTTCGCGACCGTCACGGTCGTCGGACCCATCCGTCATCATTGTGTTTTGTTCAATCTTCCTACCTAATCTTTGCCAACGATCGGTATCGAAAGCGCATCCTTCCGCCTTCGCGATGCAATAGTAAATGTTAACGCACGTCTTTGAGTTTTTCCCGTTCCGTTCTCTTCGCCAGGCTCGGTCTTCGGCTTGGAGTAAATCGGCAGGCTTTTGCGGTAACTCGACGAAACATACAGTCGATGCCGACGACAAATCAATCCCGACAGCTAAAGTGATGCCAAAAACAGCCACGCGAACTTTCGCCGGCGAAGGCGTCTTCCCGTCCTCTTCGAAGCCTTGCGATTTGCCCCCGTAAAATTTATCCACGCGCTCGCGGCGCTCAACTGCATCTGTTCGTCCATCCACGCAGACAATCTCCTCCGGCGATAGAACTTTTTGCAATCCGGCGTAAATTTCATCCAATACGGAATGGTGATGACCAAATACGACGACTTGTTGCGATTTATCGATTAAAATAGACTCTTCGAGAAATTTCACCGCTTTCTTCACTTTCAGTTTCCCGATCGCTTGCGCTTCGCCATCGGTATCGGTAACGATGTTCAAATCGTCTTTCTCTTCGTCTATTTCCTCGAACGTATTTCGTTGCGAAACGACAATCGGTTCCTCGTCTTCGTCGTCTTCGTCGGACACCACGTATCTGTGCTCTCGTTCGTCATCACCGCCTTCGCCGACACCAAGTTGCTTCCGCAACAGCGCGAACTTCTTCGCGTGTTCCTTCATCCAGTGCGTAAACTCGCTCGAGATGTCCAAGTAAATCACCTGTCTTCGCTTCGGGGGTAACTGATCCATCACCTCGCACTTCAATCGACGGATCATAACCGCGTGCTTTAACAGCGTGTGCAACTCGTTCAATCGGCGACCGCCTAAAGATTTCCAAAACTTATTCCCCGACCTCGAGGCTTGCGCTAAAACTAATCGACAATAATTCACCCCAAACTCTTGCTTCGTGCCAAACATGTTTGGTCGTAAGCTATCAAGCTGGTTGAAAATATCGAAGGGTTTCACCAACGACGGTGTCCCGGTGCATAAAATCGCCCGCCTCGATCGTGTCTTTAACAACTGCGTCGCGATTGCCGTGTACGCAGCCTCGCTTCCGTACACCGACGTGCTCAACACGTGCGATTCGTCGCATATAATCGTACCCCAGTTGATGTTTAAAAACGAAGTTCGTAAATTACTCAACATGTGATATGAGCTCACCGCTATTTTTCTCTTTCCTTTATACTCTCTCCCTTCTCTCTCGTTCTTCTTATACGCCTCCCCTAAAGCTTCTAAATCCCACTTCGCCGTGGAACCTTCCACGACGACCACGTCTTCCGGTCCAATATCCGGTATCCATCTCTCCAATTCGTTCGCCCACACCGTCCTCATGCTCGCCGGAGCGACAATCAACACTGGGCCTTCCTTTACCTCGTAACAACACATCAGCGCAATCGCTTGCAACGTCTTTCCGACGCCCATCTGGTCCGCAATCATCACTCTCCCGCCTCGAGACAAACCGTACTTCACGCCTTCGATTTGAAACTTGTACATTTTCTCCAACGTTTCTTTCGGTATCCGACTCAAACCTACCTCAAAATTCCTCGCCAACTCGTCCTCGTACCCCGGGTGATGATGCTCCTTCCCCTCTCCCGTGGTGGTTCTTCCGAACACCTTCAAGGTCGTCGCCGGAATCTCCCCTCGATTACAGCTCTTCTCCCGAGGAGGTAACACGTTCTTCTCGTACAACACCGACTGGACTTTCCCAGCCACTTCTCTCGGAAACATCCAAAACGCGCAGTTTCGGTCGTTATTCGTGGATGTTTTCGGCACAAACTGAAACGGAAGAAATGGTTTCGCGCTTTGCAACGCTTTCACGATGGAAGGGACTCTCGGTTCCGACGTGCACGTCAAAATAACATCCTCGTCGGAGATGAATTCCAGTTGCACGATTGGGTCGGAAAAAAGTTTCTTCATCACGTGTTGTTGCTGCTGCTGTTCGTGTTGGAAAGAACTCTGCGGCTGACGCGAAAACGAAGGAACAGCCGAAGGAGGAGGAACCAACGAAGCCGGTAAAACGCATCGTTGTTGTCCTTGTTGTTGTTGTTCGTTTTGCATCGCACTGAGAGTCATCTCATCTCTCATCTCTCATCTTCGAAGATTGGTTTTCAAATTTTCATCTTCGCGTCGGCTTCTTCGCTTTTTGTGAAGAAGAAAAAAAGAGACGAAAAAGGACTTACAGGGTGCTCAAATTGAATAAAATCACTTTTAACAATACTTACTACATCTATAATCTATCTCTCTGAGTCTATCTATCTTTTGTTAATGAAAAGAGTCTGTTTAAACTTCCGAAACGCGCTCACGTCTTGTTCACACACGACGTCGAACGTACTCAACCGGTGTTTCAACCACTCCAACGAAGCTTCGTTGCCGAAACAGATTTGGAAATTCTCGAGCGTTTCCTCTTCTGGTTCTTCTTCTTCGTCTTCTGCGTCGCCACGATGATTGGTTTGCGAAAAAGAAGCGGATAAAGGAACTTCTGTGGAAATTTCGCTGAAGGAGACTAAACTGAACGCGCCGCCGTGGTCGGTGGTCGGTAATCGTTCGCGACACAACGCGCACGTTCCAGATCGTCGTAACCACCGCGCGTAACATTCCTGACAAAACCCGTGGCCGCACCTCGCGATGACTTCTAAACTCGCGTCGAGGCATATCGAGCACTCTTCGCCGGTGACACCTCGGTCCGTGCGAGTGGTGGTTACATCTTCTACTTCTAATAGTCTTCTCGTCTCTTCGTTTTCTCTGTTCTCGTACTTTTCGGAGATTTGTCGCAACGCCGGAACGACCACGCGATAAAACGTCTCAATCGAACATCGGCGGACGACGTGCACGTGTTCAAACGCTTCGTTTCCATCCACGTCGTCGTCGTCTACATCGCTCTCCCCCTCTCTCGTGGCGGCCACTGATCGAACAAATCCGCCTTCCTCTCGCTTCTCCCACTCTCTCTTTTCCTCTTCTTTTTCCTCTTTGTCCTTCCTTCTCTTGACCACCTCGAAATCAAATTCCACGTTCCCGAACGCGTACGCGAACGCGCTGTTATATTTCAGCAGTTTCACGAACACGTTCCCGTTCCCTCGAAACACCGGCGTCACTCGCAACCTAAACTTTTTATCGTCCAGTACGTTTCTCAACCCGTCGCTTTCTAAACATTTGTTCGCCGTTGAGACGTCCCCTAACACTTCCTCGAAGGATAAATCAAATCCTTTCAAACCTTTCATCTTATCCCCGCATCGTTTCAAATACATCCGGATGTGTTCCACCTCTCGGTTGATTCGTTCTTCGTGCGTGGAATACAGCCACTGGGTCGTTCGAATCGCGCCGACGATGCCAAAGATGACCAGGTTTTCAATCAATGGTTCCATTTGATGATAGTTGTTTTTGACGTTTTTTCTCCGTCAGAGGTGCCTTCTTCACTTCTTCACTTTTCTCGCGCAAAAAGAGGGAAGGAACGAGTAAGAGAGAGAAAAACGCATCATCGTATTCGAACCACCGTAATAACGAGTGCAAAGTGCAGCATCACCTTTCGTAATAAAAGTTCTTCCTTTTCGTTGTTGCGCGCATATAGTATACGAGCATAAAGATGATGATGATGAAAGTGAGTGCGCAACCCCTAACATCAACACCCCCAAAAGCGATGCGTGTAAGCGCGAGTCACAACGAGTACAACAACAACAACAACAAAAACAACAACAAAGGAGGGAAGAAAAGAAAGACGAGGAGGGCTTTTAGGAGCAAAAATGTCCGAAACGTCGTCGTCAGAGCAAAGCAAAACGATAAGGATGACGAGGACGAAAACGACAGAAGAATGGCAAAATTGGCAAAACTCGAGAAGGTGTTTCTGATAGTGTTCAACTCCGGACAGGCGAACGAGGCGTTGTACACGACATCTTCGAGAGAGTTCGACGTTCCTCGAAACGATTTTCTATGCTTCGCATCCATGCGAGACGCTTTGAGAGCGTCCGTGTTAATAAGCGAGCAGACGGATTTGATGCCGGTCGTCGAAGGCGTGAGCGCGGACGTGGTTTTGTTCTTGTGCTCGAGGAGCGGGTTCGGCGCGGAGGTGATCGGAGAAGGGGAAAGATGGACGCCTCCCGGGGTGGTGATTGAAGATGATGATGCGTTAGTTGAGGATATGAGTAGTGATAGTAGGAGTGACGGTAGTAGTAGTAGCGGAGAAGAAGAGTTAGCGATATCCTCGGCGGATTTAGAAAAGTATTTAGCGGACGGTGGATCTTTTCGGGAGGAGATTCGTGAACAGTTCTATGATGACGACGACGACGACGACTCGGTAGAAGAAGAACAAAAAGAAACGAAGGAAGTGACTGCTGCAGATCTCGAAGACGCCCGACGCATCGCCGCGTACGCGGTTCAATCCGCCGCGGCCAAACCAATCAAAGCGTTATCCGACGCGTTTGAGCGCACGGCTCGACTCTCGACGTTGAAATCTATTTTACGACGCAACGCGAACAAAGTTTCCGCGACGACGAATGGCGCGCTGATGAACGCGTTACAAAACGTCGCTCGAAAGAGGATGATGACGAAACCAAAGAATGAGGATTTTTAGTTGTGTTTAGTTGTGTTGTATACTATCGCGCTCGATGTATATATTGCGCTCGTAGTAACTGAAATGCCCAAAAACTCTTCACTTCTTCACTCCTCGATATCTGATGTCTTCAAAACTCGATGTCGGATTACTATTCCTTTTCCTCATCGCCATCATCTCTTCCCACGCGTTGTCGTCTCTCGCGATCCGCGTGATATCAAAAGATTACCGTCAACTGGCACCGACCGCTATCCACCTCACAAACGAAACCTTCGAGGAAGAATTTTCGAATCTCTCGCCGCAGAGTTTCTGCGTTCTAGAATTTTACGCGCACTGGTGTCCAGCCTGTCGAGCGTTTGCGCCGCAGTACGAACTCGTGGCGAAATATTTCAACGTCGCACCTCGACCGGAACCGAAAGTTACCGCGTTTGCGGTGGATTGCGCGGAAGAGCAACAGTTATGCGCGAGATGGAAGATTAATGGGTACCCGGCGGTGTTTTTCGGAACGGCGATTGAATTCGCCGGGGAACGCGCGAACGACGTGAAAGAGATTAAATGGAAAGAAAAGGAGAAACGGACAAAGACGGGAGCAAAACAGATCGTAGAGTTTGTCGGAGGGTTAGTGATACCGAGCACGGAGTATGATTTTAGTGACGAGGAGTTGGATGCGACGTCGAAGAAGGACGGCGGCGGCGCGGCGACGACGACGAAAGAGAATGAAAATTTAGCGCGGTTGGCATTTCAAAACGACCAGAAGAAAGGGCTTGATTATAAAACCGTGAGAACTATGGCGAGTAAAGACGATTTAGAACGCGCGACGGTGGAGATGTGGAATCAGATTGTGTACGATGCAGAAATCGCGAGTCGAGAATTGAACGAGTTATCGTTGAGTAGTTTGAAAAGTAGTACGAATAGCGCTTCTTCGATCGAAGCGAATGCGCAAGGAGGAGACGTGACGCATTCGACGCTGGCAGATAAAGCGAGAGGTAATGTAGAAACGATTAAGAATGCAATCGGTTCACTCATTCACGCGCTTTCGAAAACGCATCCGATCGCGGAATGTCGAGCGTCCTTTAGGGGATTGCTTCCAGGAGCCGACGGGACCGAAGGTGAAGAGGAAGAAATAGAAGACGAGAGTAGCAGTAACCGTAGTAATAGCGATGCAGAAGGTATCGATGAAGAAGCGTTGGAAAGTGCGGACGATCCGTTGCTCGCCATGGCTTCATCGTTCTCGTCGAAGAAAGGAGGAGGGAAAAGAAGGAAAACAATCACCATTCACCACCATCTCTTCTGGGACGAGGAAACAAACGGCCTTTCCCAATTTGCCGCCAAGACATTCACTCCATGTGGACGCGTCAAAGCGCCGGAATGGAACGATTGCAAGCCGTCCTCCCCGAATTCGAGTTCGCGGGGATACACTTGTGGCGTCTGGATGTTACTTCACGCCACCGCGCTTCGATCGAAAGAGCTGGATAAGCACCAGGGTGGTCACGTCTGGTACGACGCGTTCGTAAACGGGTTCATTCGAAATTTTTTCAACTGTCTGGAATGTCGCGAACATTTTTTGAAAATGGCGGAAGAAACGAAAGGATTCGAAATCGAGACTCCCGAAGAGATTGCGTTTTGGATTTGGAGAAGACACAACGATGTCAACGAGCGATTGGCCACGGAAGGGGATCCGGCGGGCGATCCCGAGTACCCCAAACAGCAATGGCCAGATGTACAATCGTGCGCAAAGTGTCGACACACGGATGGTTCTTGGAACGATGATAACGTGCTGAAGTTTTTGCAGGTTTATTTTTTAGCAAACAACAAGCCGCGACCGCGTTCGACGCGAGCTAAATTGGTCAAAGTGAAGACATCGTCGCCGTCGACGACGACGAGGTTGTCGACCAAACGAAATCGAAGAGGAGAAGGAGGAGGACACGTCATGGCGTTGAATATTCTCGCGAAAGTTTTCGTCGTCGTCGCTGCCTTATCTTCCATGTTCCTATATTTGCATTCCAAAGACAAGCTCCCGCCCGTCTTTGAACGCTTCAAGCGAAAACACATGAAACGCGTGTTCGACGATTGGCCTTAGTAGGTGATGACGATATGCTACTACGTATCTCTATTACGCTATACAAATACAATTGTGCTGCTGCTGCTACTAAATCTACATCGCACACCATGAATTACGTTTCAAACTTGCTCGCTTCTCCGAGTACGATTCTTTTGTTCGTCTCCACGATTTGTCCGTTGCACACCATCTCGTCTAAAATCACGTACACCGAATCTAAGTGAAACATGATGTCCAACTCGCAGACGTTCCCGAAGTGCCAATCTAACGTCTCCACGAAGCAGTGTATAAAATCCATCATGCTGAGCTCGTTCTCGTCGTCGTCCACCCCGACGATGAAAAATAAGGAAGCGTATCTTCGGTAGCATATTTTATAGGAATTGTGTCGTAAGAACGCGCAATACGCGTGCATCCCTTTCGCGTAATCCGATCCTCGCGAGAGGGATTTGCGAACGATTTCGCTTTCGAGTTGTCGCTTCTCTGACGTTGGAATCGATTCGGTGAAGTATTGCGCCAATCGCGTTTGGCCTTGTTTGTTCACCAATAAGATAAATTTGATCGCCATTTTATGTCTCTTTCTCTTGCTCTTTCTCTCTTTTTACTGCGCGTGTGTTTAGTTTACTTACGTGTGTGTTTAAAGTGTTTATTGGTAAAGCCGTTACGTAACTTTGGGGAATTTCTCCCCGATGGTCTTCACTTGATTTACACGAACGATAATGTCTAGCTTTGACCGTCATCATCGAACGACGAAACCCACTCTGTCGGCAGCAACAACGACAACACAACAAACGCGCAGATACCCGGTGGTGATAAACGTGTACGATTTAAACGATATCAACGAGTACACGTACTCGTTCGGGTTAGGGATATTCCACTCGGGCGTCCACGTCCACGAGAAAGAGTGGTCGTTTGGACAGCACGAGTTTAACACGAGCGGGTGTTGGCCGTGCGCGCCGCGAGCGGTGCCACCACCGGCGAAGTTTCGAATCTCGCAATGCGTCGGGTTTACGAGGAAAAACGAACACGAGGTGGAACGTATCGTGCAAGTGTTAGGGGCGGAGGAGTTTTTGGGAACGAGGTACGACTTGCTGAGGAGGAACTGCAACCACTTCGTGGAGAGGCTGATCGAAGAGCTGGTAGATGAGAGTTTAGAGGAGAATCGAGGGGTGAGTTTAAGCTTGTCGAGTTTGTTATACGGTGGAGAAAGTAGTAGCAGTAGTCACGGTGAGAAGAGTAAGTGTCCGTCTTGGATTAACCGGTTGGCGAGAGTCGCGTTGGTGACGAATAGGTTCGCACCGTGCTTATTACCGGTAACGATTCGGCAAATAGCGAATGTTCCCGCTCCCGGGCAGTTTAGTACGATGAATAACAATACGAGAGTCGACGAGGACGAGGACGATGATGATGATATTTTCGAAAACGGAGAGGCGATTGAACGGGCGGTGTTGATTGCGCCCGGAAACCAAAGGATGTGACGCTTCGCTTCGTTATAGTATTTAGTTAAACTAGTGCTAATTCATAGCCAATTTGATAATCCTTCGGACATTGCGCTCGCCAAGTGCTTGTCAATCAAATCGTCGGTTGTGTCGCGCTTGTCGCCTCTATGTTTGCCTTTTTTGTTTGTGTTTTCAATAACGACTTTGCGCGCAGCAACTGGGTTCGAAGGAGCACTCACAACTTTCTTTGCTCTTTTCGTGTTTTCACCCTCGGGGACATCCCTTTTCGCGTCGGCGTGTTCTTGTTTGCGTTTCTTAAACTTGTCCGTGATTTCAGTGTTTGTAGTCGTCGGTGCACCCTCGTCTTCGCCGTTTCGCGCCTTTTTGCGCTGCTCGTTTCTCAACTTTTTTCGGTCCAAATTTCTTTGCACTTTCTTCGCCACGCGCTCGGATGGGAACGTCCGGCCTTCGATGCTGTTTTTGTTCCGTTTAGGTGGGTGAGCTTCATCGTTCTCGTCTTCGTCGCCTTCGTTGTCGCGTGTTCCGTTCTCATCTTTATTACGTTTCTTTTGTAACTCGCGATCGGATTTCCTCTTTTCTAATTTCTTCACCGCACGAGCGTCTTCCACCGCAAACTCAACAATCGGTCGCTTCTGCTTTGAAAACACTTCTGGATTGTTGTTCATTGCTCTCAGTGCCGTCATCGCTTCTTCGTGGGTATCGAACTCAACGAAACCAATACCTTTATGCTTCTGAATTCCAGTTTCGACATCGGTCGTTCCAGCTTTACCTTTCGAGGTATCGACGAGTAATTTGCAATTGACAATCTTCGGCGTCGTATTCTTCGAAGCTCGCTTTTGCGTCGCATCCAAGAACGCACGCTTCAACAGTTTTGAGTCAAAGTCAGCGGGGACATTTCTCACGGATAATCTTGTTTTTGAGATGAAATAGTTTGGATTTTTCAATCGCGCTTGTCGTTCGGCGTCGCCGCGTTTTCTCTTTTCCATATCTGATTTCGAAACGCCAATCGCGGCGGGCGAGTTTTCGTGCACCTGTCCTTCCTTTGCTAAATATAAGTTCCGTTTGTCTCGTTCTTCTTTATTTATGTTGCTCTTCCAATGCGTCGTTTCCTTTTGCATCATCTTTGCCGCATCTTCTTTGGACACCGCTAGCGCTATGCTCACCGGTCGTCCAGCCACGAGTAAAGGTGTTCTTCTCGAGGCTGTCATGGCGGCTATTTTCGCTCCCTTTTTATTGCTTTTCATTTCTTGTGCGGTAATCGTAGTCTCCAAGTCGCCGCATCTGTCGACGCACTTTTTCGCGGAAGCTTCGTCCCAGAAATCACAAAACGCGACGCCCTTCGACCGGTTGGTAATTTTCTCGTACACGATTCGACACGATTTGATTCTTCCAAACTGTTTCAACTTTGCCTCTAGTTGTTCTTTGGTCGCATCTAAAGGAAGGTTCCGAATGAAGATAGTTCGGTTCGGTGGTTGCTGGTTCGACGGTTTGTTTTCTTTGTTAAATCTGTCCGGCATCTTTTCTTCCGATTCTGATTCCGAATCGCTTTCTTTTTCATCATCGGACGAGGAGGAGGAAGATGAAGAAGAAGAAGAAGAAGAAGAAGAAGAAGAAGAAGAAGAAGAAGAAGAGCTGCCATGGCCAGACGAAGAATCGTCGTTGTTATTTTCATCGTCGTCGCCGTCATCATCATCATCTTCTTCTTCTTCTTCGTTGCCATCGTCATGATTGTCATCATTCACTTTTGGTGTTT
>Ga0209335_10003672_pt1 | contig 15149 bp, 9 predicted proteins | sample COG_09_FD_184753 | JGI IMG/M metagenome (GOLD analysis project Ga0209335, IMG submission 184753) | Pelagic Microbial community sample from North Sea - COGITO 998_met_09 (SPAdes) (version 2) | ecosystem: Environmental > Aquatic > Marine > Neritic zone/Coastal water | place: Helgoland, sampling...
GTTTACGAATTAACTGGAAAATTTTCTAGAGAGTTTGAAATACAAAGTTTTGGGTGGGCAAATTTAGACAGAGTCTATAAAATTGAACCTCAATCTATCTTGGCTTCATTTGTCGATGCAAAAGGAAGTTTATTACCCGTAAGAAAAGTATATCTATTGATGGACTCGGTAAATTCAATGCTTACATATACCCCCTATAACCTCGATAAATTTAAGTTCGATCCTAAAAGTAAGAATTCATTAATTGTAGTTGATTCCTTGGCGCAAGCATATGCTATAGGCAATTCCGAATTTGAAAGAATTACAGGATTTGCAAAAAAACATCAATTTAAAGTTGGTGCGCCTTTAAAAGTGGAATCTGAAACAGACATTCGGAAATTGCTCAACAACATATAAAAACAGCTATGTAAGGGTTAAATCAAACCTCTCATAATCAATAAGAACAAAAGACTCTGAAAAACTTAATTTTAATATCAATCGGAATCCTAATTGGATTAACAATTAGTGTAGCAGTTCAAAATGATGTAAAACCTCTAACGGAAGAAAAGGTAGAATACCCCTCAAAGAAGACAAATGGAGATTTATCACCAGAAGATATTAAGACTGACTTTATTATAGCTAATACCCCTATTTGTAATGAGATTAAAAGTAGTGATACTTTAAATAAAAAAATAGGAGAAGCATTCCAATCTTAAATAAAACCCATAATAATAACATTATAAATGTTAATGGATTCTTTTTATAACTGGAGGATACGCACAAATGAAATGAGTTTTGTTGATGCTCTGGATACTTTGGAAGATTACGATTATTAATATTTTCTGAAAGGAGTCATTCTAAAGATGACTCCTTTTTTATGCACTTTATTTATCTTTTGATCTGATGGTTGTTCAAAATCATGGACCTCATGCAGCAGAACAATCTGATTATACATAATCCCATTACTTAAATCTGGAACAATATAAAAATGGATGATATCCAAGCTCATAAAATTAGGAGTATTCGAACTGAAAATAGTATTAATTGCAATCACCATAAGGTTATGTCAACTATATCAGACTTTTTATTTTTTTTAATATTTAATTTGAATAATTCTATTTTCTTCTCGATATTTAAAAATTGAAATAATTTAATCTAAATGAATAAAATAATTGCATTCTTAATTGTATTCTCTTTTTCTCTAAAAGCGACAGCTGTTAATTATTACGTTAATGATGGGTCAACGGTTGGAGATGTATACACTGCCGCAATTGGTAACAATATTAATCCCGGAACATCCGGGCTACCTTTTTCAACATTGGGAGCTGCTTTGGCTGTTGCAGTATCCGGGGATCACATATATGTGGATGCTGGATCTTATGCTGATGTTAACCTTTTTATCCCAAACACCTTAAATAATTTAACAATTACCGGAGCAAGTATTTCAACTACAATATTTGATGGGTCGCCTGGTTCAGGGGTTTTCTTGTTCATGACTATTTCCGGAAGTAACGTAATTGTGGAAAACATAACCATCCAACAATATAATAATGCAGGAGCAATCGACGTGGTAAGTGGCTCAGTAATTGATTCAACTTTCGTGCAATTTAATTGGTGTTATTTCTACCAAAATGAAACATTTTCCAGTTTCGACGCTACTCCGCATGGAGGTGCTGTCATAATCCAAACGTTAGGGGGGAACACGCCATCAAGTGTGTCGTTTTATGATTGTCAGTTTGCAGATAATATGGCTGAACAAGGAAATGGAGGAGGAGCAGTAGCTGTTGAGGATCGATCAAGGCTATATATGAAAAGATGTCGTTTAACCTGTAATAACTCAAGAGCTGTTTTAACGACCTTTGAAGGAGGAACTGTATTATTTGACGATGGATATGGTACACTAGATGAATGCTTTATTTCTGGAAGCTCTGTATTCGATCAGCAAGGAGGGGCTGTAAGAGGAATAAACGGTACCAATCGATTTGTAATAAACATAGCTAATTCCATTTTTACGGACAATTCAGCAAGACAAGGTGCTGCTATTTATATGGAAGATAATATTGATTGCAATATTATCAATACCTTGGTTCATGGGAATACCGTTACCGGTGGATTTGGAAACGGAGGATCTATTAGTACAGCTGGCGCAGTAAATATGTATATCGTCAATTCAACCATCGCAGATAACTTATCAACCCATAGTTCAGACGGTGGTGGATTAGCAGATGACGGTTCTTCAAGTTACAATATATTTAATACCATCATTTGGAACAATCAGATTTCGAATGTTCGTAATGCATCTATTAATGCTACATATTCTTGTATAGAACCAGTAAACGACAACCATTCAGGGGTTCTTGGGAATATTACAGGAAACCCTTTGTTCACTAACACAACCGATTTTACCTTACAAGTTGGTTCTCCTTGTATAGATGCCGGAAATCTAACGGGTGCTCCAATAACCGATTTAACCATTTTCACGCGTTCTGGAAATCCTGATATGGGAGCATTCGAACTAGGATCTGCGTTTCCTGTAACCGATTTAAATTGTGAATTATTCTTAGAATGCACACCGCCTGCTATACTCCCACTTAGCATAGTTAGTACAAGTATTTGTGAGGGAGAAATTGCTATAATTACTATTGATAATTCGGAGGTAGGTATTAATTACCAACTTGTAGATTTTTCTACTTCAACTGCTATCGGACCACCTGTTATTGGATCTGGAGGGACAATTTCCTTGCCTTCCGGAACTTTAACACAGGATATTACATTTACTGTTGCTGCTTACGATCCAACTTCTCCAACTTGTACAGAAACCTTAGGACCAATTGTAATTACGGTAAACCCAATTATATTTGCTGATGCCGGAACAGATGGAGCATTAATAGTTTGTCAAGGCATAATACCAAATGATGCAGCATTGTTTGCAGCCTTAAGTGGAAGTCCTACAGCCGGAGGAATTTGGTCGAATGTTGGATTAACTTATACCTATACTGTAGGAGCTGGACAACCTTGTACAACTCTAGCAACTTCAGAGGTTTTAGTTACAGAAGAAGCTCAACCAAGTGCAGGTGCAAATAGTACGATCTCTGTTTGCGCTGCAGGTGAAGCAATCGACTTATACGATATCCTATTAGGTTCGCCTGAGACAACTGGAAATTGGTCCGGTGGCTTAACTGGTATGCATTTAGGAACTTATAATCCAACGACATTTGCACCAGGTTTATACACATACACAATTACCTCTTTAAGTTGTGCAGATGTATCAGCAGATGTTTTAGTAATAGAAAGTGATACGTTACCTCCCTCTGGAAACGGATCGCAATCTTTTTGTTTGGATGCTGGTCCATTGGTTTCTGATATAATAGCAATAGGTAATGACATAGAATGGTATTCAGATGCCGGAGCGACCAACTTGTTAAACGCAACTGATTTATTAACGAATGGATCTACCTACTACGCAACACAGACAAGTACAATTGATGGTTGTGAAAGTTCTAATTCGCTCCCGGTAAGTATTGTTTTGAGCAATCCAGTTTTAGACACTACTAATTACATTATGATTGAGTCTACTTGTGGCAGTAATGATGGGTCAATTACTGGAATAACTGTTTCTGGAGGTCAGCCATCCTATAATTGGGAATGGACGAACTTATCAGGATTAATTTCTAATAATCAAGACATAACAAATGCTACCGCTGGTTCTTATGCAGTTGTGGTTACCGATGCACTAGGATGTCAAGATTCAGTTCAAGCATTGTTCATCGGTAACAATGGTGCCGCTAATATTGATATTTCCTCCTCCGCAGTGGTTAATGAAACTTGTGGAAACAATAATGGAAGTATAACAGGGGTTATGGTTACCGGTGGAAACGGAGTTCTTTCCTATGAATGGTCCGATGGTAGTTCTATTATATCTAGCGATTTAGATCTTTTTCCTATATCAGCAGGAAACTACACCTTAACAGTAATAGATGCGAATAATTGTGTATCAACCGCAGGACCATTTTCTTTGTCAGATTTAGATGGACCATCTCTGGATTTAAACTCGTTGGCAATAGAAAATACAACCTGTAACGAATCAAACGGAAGCATTACAGGCATTTCAGTTAACGGAGGTAATGGTGTCATTCAAATAGAGTGGTCTGATGGATCTTCCGTGATTGGAAATACTTTGGACATAAATGGATTAACTGCTGGTTCATATTCATTGGTTATTACAGATACAAATAATTGTATAGCAACCATAGATACAACAATATCTTCCGATCCAATTCCAACTGTATTAGCAGAAGACGATTATGCTATGACAGATCCATCAACAGAAGTAATAGTTATAATTGACACGAATGATATTGGAGATGTCACAACAATTCAAATAGTAAATGGTCCAGAAAATGGAGTTGCAACGGTTGATTTAATGGGTAATTTGACCTACACTCCGAATGATGGTTATTCTGGTATCGATAGCCTGGTATATACCATATGTGATGAATTTTGTTCATTGGAATGTGAAAATGCATCTGTTTATATTACCGTAGAGGATTTAGTTCCCCTGCATATTCCGAACGGATTTTCGCCAAATTCAGACGGATTCAACGATACATTTGTAATAGAAGGATTAGATCAATATCCCGATAACGAAATCATTATTTTCAATCGATGGGGAGATGAAGTTTTCAGTGCAGGCCCTTATCTAAATGATTGGATAGGATCAACTACCAACGAAAAATTAAAAATAACAGGAGACCAAGTGACTGAAGGAACCTATTATTACATTTTAGATATTCATGCAGAAGGAATTCAACCATACAATGGTTTTATTGAATTGAGAAGAAATTAAAACCTATTGTTATGATAAAAAAAATATTACTCAGTGCATCATTCATTATAAGTGTCGCTGTTGGTTTTTCACAAAATCAGTATCATATTAGCCAAAATATGATGTATCAACCATTCATTAACCCATCAGTAATCGGAAGTTATTCCAATTTAAATGGTGCACTATTTTATAAAAATCAATGGACAGGTTTTGAAGGTGCTCCTGAAATAGGTGGATTCAGCGTTAATTCCTCCATAAAAAACAGTAATCATTCTGTTGGTCTAACTTTAATAAATGATAAAATTGGGATAAGCAACATTAAAGACTTATCCATAGCTTACTCTTACAAATTAAAATTTAACGATAGAAATTATTTGACTTTAGGTATTGCTGGCACAATGATTTTGATGCAATCAAATCTTGGGCAATTGGATGTAATTCAATCTGGAGATCCTGTTTTTCAATCCGATACAAAAACGTTTGTAATGCCAAATGCTAAATTTGGTGCCTATTATTTTAGAAATAAATTCTATTTTGGATTTGCTGTTCCAAATATTTTAAAAAATAAAATTGAAACAACAGGAATAGCAGCAGGGATAACTAGTTTTGATGCAGCAAATATTCATTACTATCTCCACAGTGGATACCAATTTGAGATAAACGAAAATTGGAAGTCAAATACTTCAATTTTAGTTAAGCAAGTTTCAGGAGCACCTCTGCAGATAGGATTAAATGGTCAAGTTGTTTATCGGGATTTTATCGGCGCGGGATTATCTTATAGAACAAGTAAGGAGTTAATAGCAATGGTAAATTATCGTATTAATCCACAATTAAAATTGGGCTATGCCTATGACTATAATTTAGATCAAATAGGATCATATTCAAATGGAACACATGAAATAATTGTATTATTTGAGTTGATTAAAGATAATGCTGTTCCAATTATTGAAGTTCCAAGATTTTAAATATGGGGATAAAGAATTTATATATTATATGCCTACTGCTAACTACCTTAAATGGGTTTACGCAAGAAAAGAATTGGGTTAAAGATGGTGATTTTAATATGGATCATCATTTCTACAAAGAAGCACTTATATCCTACGAAAATGCTTTAACAACAGAAATAGATTCTTCAGAAAAATTACATGCGCAATCACAAAAAGCTTTAGCTTATTATCGTTTGTTTGATTATGAAAATGCTGAAAAGCAGTATGCAATTATTTTAAAGTATGCCATAATTGAAAATCCTGAATCATGGTTGCAATATGCGCATATACTTCGAAACAATGAAAAATACGATGAGGCAATCGATGCCTATGAAACCTATGGCTCCTATTCAGGGAAATATTCCGTGATTGATTATTACGAAAAAGCTTGTAGCTGGGCAATAGAGCATAAAGATTCCATAAAAAGTTTCCATATTTATCAAACAAATTTGGAAACAGGTGGTAGAAGTTTGGGTGTAGGATATTTTAAAAACGGTTTGGTTTATAGTCAGTCTCAATCCGAAGATTTTGATATTAAGACAACATTTTACGATATATCATTCGCAGAGAAAGAAAATGATTCAGTTTTTAAAAATTCTGTAGCCTATCAAGGTGAATTGAATCGATCATTTTATGAGGGTTCTCCTAGTTTTACTGAAGACCAGCAGACAATGTTTTATACCGGAAACGCTTCTGAAAGAATCAAGTATAAAGAACGAAAAAGAAAAAAAAGGGGATACGAAATTAGCTCAAAAGGAGTTAATATTCTTAAGATTTACCAAGTCTCATTATCTGATTCAGGATGGGTAAACAAAAAAGAGTTGCCGTTTAATAGTAATGAGTATAGCTGCACGCATCCTAGCATATCAAAAGATGGTCGTACACTCTATTTTATTTCTAATATGGAGGGTGGATTCGGAGGTTATGATTTGTACGTTAGTTACAAAACAGATACCGTATGGTCAAAACCACAAAATATGGGGCCTTCCATTAATTCGGCTTCCAATGAAATGACACCATTTTGCATGGAAAATGCAATCTATTATTCCTCTAAAGGAAATATGGGTTTCGGTGGAGCTGATATTTTTAAAGCGAGCTTTAAAAATGGAGAATTAGTAAATGTCAAAAATATAGGTAAGCCTTTTAACACGAGTAAAGACGATTTTGGATTTGTAATGCACCCAGATCAAGAACATGGATATTTCTCTTCAAATCGTTCAGGAACGCATGGTTATGATCAAATATATGGTTTCGAAAAAATCGAAATTATTTACCCGGATACGATAAGAGGAGTTGCAATGAATAGAATTACAGGAATCCCAATACAAGGTGTTAAGGTGACCATCGAACCTGACTTGGAAGATGTGTTTTATAAAATAGAGGAAACAGATCAAGGTGGTAAAATTGAATTAATACTTCCCAAAAACAAAGAGTTTCTAATTACCTTTTATGCCAAAGGGTTTGAACCAAAAGAAATAATAGTGCCTGCAACCGATAGAGAAGATTTTATAGCTCAGTTTGGAAATTTAGAATTAATTCCAGTTGCGGAAAAAGATAAAATTATTACAATTGATAAAATTTATTTTAACTATGACAAAGCAACGATAAGGGATGAGTCAATACCTGCTTTGGAGAAAATCCTTGAATACTTAAATTATCATAGTAAAATAAGGGTAGAATTAAGTGCTCACACGGATGCAAGAGGAAGCGATTCATACAACAAACGATTATCACAAAAAAGAGCGGAATCAACTGTCAAATGGCTTACAGATCAAGGTATTGACGTGTCTAGAATGACTCCGAAAGGTTATGGTGAGTCTAAACTCGTAAATCATTGTAAAAATGGCGTAAAATGCTCTGATGAGGACCATATGCGGAATAGAAGAGTAGAGCTAAAAGTGCTATAGATTAAAACAAAAACCCACAAATACGAAAAGAGTGTTGTTAGCGACACTCTTTTTTTTCTCATCAATCCTGTTCAATATTCCTTATATTTGAAAAAATAAAAGGTCTGATGATGGTAAAACATGCTTTATTTGAATTAATAAAGTCTATGACGATGTCTGAAAAAAGGTATTTTAAGATATACTCTTCAAAACACGTTATTGGGCAAAACAATGATTATGTTCTGCTATTCAATTTTATGGATAAATCGGAGGATTATGACGAAGATATTTTACAAAAACAATCTTTCGTTAAAAATTTATCCGCTGAAAAGAATTACTTATATAATTTAATACTTAAAGGCTTAAATGCTTTTCACGCTTCATTTAACTCCAAAACTCAAATCTATCAATTGCTTGAAAGCATCGAAATTCTTTACCACAAAGGATTATATAACCAAGCTTTGAAACTGGTTAAAAAAGCCTCAAAAATTGCTATAACAAGTGAGTTATTTACCCAATGTTTAGTATTAAACGAAATAAAAACAGAACTTCTATCTAAACAGTTCCTTTATGAAGAAGCTTCATTAAATATTGCTAAAGCAAATGAATTTTTAGCAATCATTACGAACTTTAATTCCATTCAACAAATAACTACTGATAGTTATGGCCAGCAGGTTAAGATGGGGCTTTCAAGATCGAATGAGGATTCTAATCTTCTTGAAACATTTGCGAAAAATAAGAAAATCAATAATTCGAAGTATTCAATGAGCAAAAGGGGACAGATGTATATCAATGGTTTGAATTTAACATACTCCTATTTTGTAGGGGATAACGCTCAAACTTTAAAGTATTCCCAGTTAATGACTCATCAATATGAAGAAAACCCCTACATAATTGAATATTCTACTATTGGTTATGTTTCTTCCTTATATAATTTAGTAAATGCATACCTTGATAGTGGATTTGAGACAGAAGCTATGTATGTTCTGGAGAAATTAGAGAATACCAAAGATAAATTTGGTATTCCAACTTCTTACAATATTAGCGCTCGGGTATTCTTTTATAGTAATAATATTCGCTTAGGATTATATTTAAATCAGGATAGGTACGAAGACTCCAAGGTTATAATCGAAAATAACAAGTCGAATTTGGAAAAGTTTAAAGGATATGTGGTGAAGCCTCAATTATATGAATACTACTTTTTAGTTGCTAAATATTATATTGTTTCAGGTGAATATAACAATGCTCTTAGGTTTACTAATTTAATACTGAATGATAACAATTTTAAACTTAGAGATGATTTACTCTCAGTTGTTAAGCTAATGAATATATTAATCCATTTTGAGTTAAATAGAAACTTTTCGATTGAATACCTAACAAAGAATACTCTGAACTACTTCAAAAAGAAGAAACGATTATATAAGGTTGAGAACGAGTTAATCAAGTTCATGAGTTTTCAGGGAAAAATTTATGACGGGGAGAGCAGAATGAATGAGTTAAAACAATTACGAGATGCAATGAAAGACTTTAAAAAAGATAAGTTTGAAAGCATTCCATTTAAATTGTTCGATTTCGAATATTGGGCGACTGCCAAAATTCAAAATAAACTCATTTGCGATTCAATTTTACCGGATTAAGTTTACGTGTCCCGTTTTTTCCTTGAGCCCAGAAACATTTGCTTGTTTATATTTTATACGCCATATATAAGTATCTTGTTGAACTGGTGTTGCATTTACAGTTCCATCCCAATATTGGTTAGCTAAATCGGTGTAAAATATAATCTCTCCCCAGCGATTAAAAATCCATATTTCGTAATAGTCAAGTAAATTATCGGATAATACGGGTCCAAATAAGTCATTTACCCCATTGCCATCCGGACTAAAAGTATTTGGAACATACAAGTTAAACAAGTCTTGAATCAAAATGGTATCGCAAAATGTATTTTCACATTGATAATTATTAGTAACGGTCAAACATATATCGTAGTTTCCACTTATCCCATCAAATTGGTAAGATGGATTTATCTCGTTGGAAAACTCCGTGCCATTAAGACTCCATGAATTAGTAATATTGTCAATAGATGCATTATTGAAATTTACAAGTGAATTATATGTATTAGGGAAGTTAGGTAAGAAACTGAACCCAGCTTCAGGATATTCTTCTACACAAACAATGGATTGAAATGTTTCCGTATTGCTACAACCTGATACAGATTCTGTAGTTAATGTCGCGTCAAAACATCCAGGTGTATCAAATGTAATAAATGGATTACATAAGTTACTAGTTTCACCATTTGAAAAAGACCAATTACAATTTCCATTAGTGCTAACTGTATTATTTATAAACTCCGCAGTAAGAGGGTAGCAGCCGTTAATAAAATTTGCACTAATCACAGTGTTTGGTAATTCATTCACTAAGATTTCAATTTCTAGATTTACAGAAGGTGATCCACAGTTATCCGTTAACTCAATAGAATAGACTGTAGAGTTCTGTGGTGAAATATTAACACTATTTCCAGAGGCTGTCCATCCAGACCCATCGTTGTTTGTCCATGTATAAATAAGGTTGTTGTCTCCTCCAGCTCCCGTTGCTGTTAAAAGTAAACTTTCACCTACACATATCGAATCAAGAATATTGCCCTGAACAGTTAAGGAATCAAATAATATAATAGAAATTTGATTCGTATCAGATGAACAACTATTTGCATCTAAAGCATAAATAAATAGGGTGCTGTCATCCACTGGAGTAACATTAATTACGGAATTGTCTATATTAGTATTCCAGTAATATTCATACCCTGGCGTTCCTCCTTGAGCATTGCCAAAAAGCAAAACGTCACTTCCAACACATATTGTGGTATCGTTTGAATTGGTAATTAATACTGGAGAAGGCTCTTGAATAATTATTGTAGAATCAATAACACATCCATTATCTTCAATTGTAATCGTAATGATTCCTCCACATAGATTAGCTTCAATCGAATTTACGGAGGATATTCCTCCATTAAAACTGTATTGAGAAGCGTTAGCAGAATAAATGGATATTGAAGCATCACAAATACCATTGCAAGATATTGGTGTTAAAATAATGGAGTCATAGCTGAGATTACTGGGATAAAGCTCGGGGTTAGTGGATATAGAACAATTGTTGTCATCTGTAATGTCAATATTATAAACATCGCCTATGTTAAGATTGGTCACAGAAACATTTCCGCCACTATTCGCTAAGGTTGTTGATGAAAGAATACCATCTCCCTGATTGGTAATGTTGTAATTGCCTGTAAAAAATTCTGGATATCCACCTGAAATTGTATAAATACCCGAGCTGGATAGACAATCCTGTGAATTAGGGGCTATTATGTCATTTAAAAATGTTAAAACTATTTCCGAGCCTATGTCATAGCAATTATCTCCGTTGTTATCTATTGAAGGTATCGTCAAGTCGTCAAATGTAACCGGATAGATATAAATAGTTTGGTTGGGATTATTAATAAAAGGAGGCGTATATGAACCGTCATTTGTTAAGGATAAGTTAGCATTTGCTCCAGTTCCAATCAAGAATTCTATGAAATTGGGGTCAGTAACGCTAGGAACTGCACCGGGCATTGGAGAGCTATATACGGCATACCCAAATCCTTCGTTTAAACCAATTCCGGGCAGGGCATAAGTCAAGTTTTCTAATGTAATAGATTCATTCCAGCATAAAACAAAATCGTTGTTACTCGGGTCGCTAGTTTGAGCAGATGTTACTCCTGCGGCTGCACCACAACAAATATCTACCGTAATGCTGGCTCCTAAAGAACTTAAGGCGCAAGATGTTCCAAATATTCCCGTCCATGGATTTCCAATTATTAATCCTAATCCAATAAGTGTTTCTGAATTCTCATAATTAACTGAATACGCTGTATAAGTTCCATTGGTTAAATCACCAGTGACAGAAGTTGTGGTGTAATTTACACTTCCGGTGGATGGATCTAAGTTGGAAACAAATAGGATATTTCCAGATGTATTATCCACAATAACTATAACCTCTTCATAATTGGCTGTCGCGTTAAAATCGGAATTCATTGCAATAATAATATCATTTCCCGAATCCTCGCAAACTGTCAAAATACTGCTGTTACATACAGTAATTTGGAGCGCTGTTGAAAATGTTCCGCAACCATCGGTTATTTGGTTTATATTTATACCAATACTTGGTAAGGTAGAAGGCGGGTTAACAGACTCATAATTATAAGCATAGGCATTGTATGAGCCAAAGTTTTGGCTCCCAAAATCTCCAGTAAAGCTCGTGGAAACTATGACACCATTTTCATCTGTCAATAAATACAATTGTGTATATCCTGCAGAACTGTTATGATTACCTCCAGGAATTATTATCACATTTTGACTAGTTGTAAAATCACAAGCAGCAAAAGAATTGAGTGAAACAAAACCTATTAATAGAATTATTGATATGGATGAATAGAATCTCATGTACAATTAATTATTGCGATATTGTTCCAGCATCAGCTCCACACGTGCAACTATTAGGGGCATTGTAAAGTGAATTAGTAACTAATGAACATGTTGGATCTGCAGAAAAGTTTACTGTTACATCAACAGGATTACCATCGGAAACTAAGCCCGTAAGTGTAACAGCTTGAGGACTTGCAGTTATTAAAAAAGATTGACCATTCACATCTAATGTTCCACTACCCGGTGCATTGGAGTAGGTAACGGTAATTTCTGCGCTGTATGTATTGGTCAAAGGATCGCACGGGCCTTGAGTTGCAGACATATTTGTAATAGCACAACTACAAGGAATGGGTGCTGTAAATAATGCATTCGAAGTCAAAGTGCATGTTGGATCTGCAGAAAAGTTTGCTATTACATCAAAAGGATTACCATCAGAAACTAAGCCCGTAAGTGTAACAGTTTGCGGACTTGCAGTTATTGAAAAAGATTGACCATTCACATCTAATGTTCCACTACCCGGTGCATTGGAGTAGGTAACGGTAATTTCTGCGCTATATGTATTGGTCGTAGGGTCGCATGGGCCTTGAGTTGCTGACATATTTGTAATGTCGCAAGTAGCACAAGACTGACCAGTGGAAATAGTGTAAACACAAGCTGCAGCACCAGAATTTGCATTGGCATGGAAAACAATTTCTTCCACACAACCCGAAACAGTTACTTGAATTGGGATGCAAATATCATTTGTAATTGCTCCAAACAAAGCTCCAGTTTCATAACTTAATACGTTTGTTAGTCCCATAAATTGATTCCAATCACTATCAACATTAAGAGAATTTATATCATTACCTGTTAATGCCTGGAATGTCTCTGTCAAATTCCCACAAGTAATATCTCCAGGGGCAACAGAATTAGTGGTCGGATATGCACCACCAATAATTACTGTTGGAGTGTTTAAAGATGAGTTAAACTCTAAAACATACCCATAGTATGTTGCATCAAGACCACCATGATCAATTCCAAGATCTATATTATAGGTTATAGTTCCATCTGCGTTTGTAATCTGACTAATAATTGTAATTGTGCTATTATCACATGCGAACAAGGAGGAAGCTGATGCTAAGATTAGAATTGTAAGTGAAAGTAAATACTTCATACAAAAGGTTTAGGTTTGAAAAGCAACGAAATAAAGAATAGACCTTATTATAGTACAAAAATATAGCGAAATCAGATGTCTAAGAAATAAGAATTATTGAAAAATAAAAGGTCTGATTTAATGACATTGCAATAGAACCTTAGAATTAGATTTTGCAAATACGGTCAAACTATTATTTGAAATTTGCTTGCTTAGAAGTTTCACTTGCTATATTTGTTACATGCTTTCGAAAAAAACTAAATATGGACTAAAAGCACTTGCTTATATGGCAAGTCAGGAGAATAATGATCCGGTTCAGATTGTGGAAATAGCAACCAGTGAAAATATTTCTCATAAATATTTAGAAAGCATATTACTAACACTTCGTAAATCTGGTGTATTGGCTTCTAAAAAAGGAAAAGGGGGAGGGTATTATCTTCTTAAAGATCCTTCAGAAATTCCTATGACTGATATAATAAGAGTGTTAGAAGGGCCGATTGCTATGGTGCCTTGCGTCAGTTTAAATTATTATGAAAAATGTGATGATTGTGATGACGAAGTTACGTGTAGTGTTCACAAGTTAATGATACAGGTTAGGGATAATACTCTTGAAGTGTTCAGAAATAACATGTTGTCTGACATAATTTAATCCCGTTGTTTTAAAGATTTTATTATTGTTTTTTTCAAAAGGTTTGGAGATACAGAATTTTGTCTTACTTTCGCAAACCCTAGTTACCCTATAGGGTATTTTTATTGATAAACTAAGTGAAAATGTTAATATATCAATCCATACAAAGTAAGAGCATCTATTCGAAGGATAGGGTTACTGAAAAACCACTTCGGAGTGTAGTGAAATCTCTTAGTTGGAGAACAGTGGGAACACTTGATACAATCCTAATATCATGGATTGTAACAGGAGAATTAACACTTGCTTTTTCAATTGGTTCGATAGAATTAGTAACGAAAATGGTTCTGTATTTTTTTCACGAAAGAGTATGGAACAAAATTAAATGGGGGAAGTAATGGGTGGAGTAAAGAAACAAATAGACTTAAAAGGTGTTAATGAATATCTGAAACAAAAAACTCCTAGAGATATTGTTGCATGGGCTCTGTCCATCGCAGATAGCCCAATTGTGACTACTAATTTTCGGCCATACGCTGCTGCAATATTACATGCTGTAATAGATTTGAAAGAGGATGTGAAAATAGTCTGGTGCGATACTGGTTATAATACGAGAAATACTTATTTACATGCGGAAGATTTAATTCAGCAATTGTCATTGAATATTTCAATATACGTTCCTAAACAAACGACAAGTTACAGAGATGCGGTTCTAGGAATTCCAGAAGTGGATACAAAAGAGCATGATTTGTTTACAGACCAGGTGAAGTTAGAGCCTTTTAGAAGGGCAATGAACGAGCACAAGCCAGATGTTTGGTTTGCAAACTTAAGGAAGGGGCAAACGGCGTTTAGAGATAGTATTGATATTGTATCGGTAGATCGAAATGGAGTGATTAAAGTAAGTCCTTTTTACTATTGGACAGATGATGAGATGAATAGTTATTTGCAAGAAAATAACTTACCGATAGAGCATAAGTATTTTGATCCAACGAAGGTATTATCAAATAGAGAATGTGGTTTACATTCTTAAAATGAAAAGAAATGAATAACGAGATATTAAATGTCAACGCTTTAGAAAACGAAGCTATTCACATAATTAGGGAGTAGCAACCCAGTCCCAAAAAACCTCAATCATGAGATATGAAAGTTTTTTCTTGCGTGTTTATAACTGCTATGATCAGCTAAGGAGATAATAGCTTCAGAAAATCAATCATTGGAATCTCCTTTATACTATAAACTGGTTATGTCATCAGAAAGATGAG
>Ga0209335_10003673_pt1 | contig 15148 bp, 18 predicted proteins | sample COG_09_FD_184753 | JGI IMG/M metagenome (GOLD analysis project Ga0209335, IMG submission 184753) | Pelagic Microbial community sample from North Sea - COGITO 998_met_09 (SPAdes) (version 2) | ecosystem: Environmental > Aquatic > Marine > Neritic zone/Coastal water | place: Helgoland, sampling...
GACATCTTCTTATATAAAAGGCTAAATTTATTCTCAAAAATATGGCTCGTATAGCAGGTGTAAATATTCCTCAAAACAAACTTGTCCAAATAGGACTTACCTACATCTATGGTATTGGTGATAAATTTTCTAGGCAAATTTGTACATCGTTAGAAATACCTAAAGAAAAAAGAATTAATGAACTAACAGATGATCAGATTTTAAAGATAAGAGAATATATAGATCAAAATTTTAAAGTAGAGGGTGATCTTAGAAGGGACTACTCACTAAGTATTAAAAGATTGATAGACCTTGCTTGCTATAGAGGTTCTCGACACAAAAAAAAATTACCTGTTCGAGGTCAAAGAACAAGATGCAATGCAAGAACACGTAAAGGTAAAGCAATAGCTATTGCAGGAAAAAAACTAACACCACTTAAAAAATAATTTATGGCTAAGATTGATAAAGTTGAAAATAAAGACCTGGTTGTAGAAAAAGTTGATAAAAAAATAAAAAAAAGTTCTTACTCAAAAAAGAAAAAAACTAAAAAGACTATTCTTAATGGTGTAGCTTATGTTCAATCAACATTTAACAATACTATTATTTCTATAGCTGATACAAATGGTAATGTAATCTCATGGTCATCAGCTGGTTCAAAAGGTTTTAAAGGATCTAGAAAATCCACACCTTATGCAGCACAAATTGCTGCAGATACAGTTGCTAGTAAAGCTCTAGAGTATGGAATGAAAACATTATCAGTTGAAGTTAAAGGACCTGGATCAGGAAGAGAAACAGCTTTAAGAGCCCTACAAGCCAAGGGATTTAAAATTCTTTCAATAAAAGATACAACGCCAATGCCACATAATGGAGCAAGGCCACCAAAAAAAAGGAGAGTTTAGATGGAAAGTTTAAATGTAAATGTAAAAAATTGGAAAGCATTAATTAAGCCAGCAAAATTAGATGTTAAAATTAGTGATGATAAATCACAAGCAACAATTATAGCTGAACCATTAGAAAAAGGTTACGGATTAACTTTGGGAAATTCATTAAGAAGAATTTTACTATCGTCTATTAGAGGTGCTGCAGTTACATCAATACAAATAGATGGTGTTTTACATGAGTTTACTTCTATTAAAGGTATTAGAGAAGATGTTACAGATATAGTTTTGAACGTTAAAATGCTAGCTTTAAAGAGTAGTTCCGAAGGTACAAAAAAACTTATTTTGGATGCTAAAGGCCCTGGTGAAATTAAAGCATCAGCCATAGCAGAAGTTGCTGACATAGAAATATTAAATCCTGATTTAGTAATATGTAACTTAGATGAAAATACAAAATTTCATATGGAAATGAATGTAGGTACTGGAAAGGGTTATGTGCCAGCTGTTATGAATAAACCTGAAGAACCACCTTTAGGATTAATAGCTATAGACTCACTTTATAGTCCAGTTAAAAAAGTTTCTTACTCAATAAGTACAGCCCGTGAAGGTAAAGCATTAGATTATGATAAGTTAACCATGGAAGTGGAGACTAATGGATCGATTTCAGCAGAAGAAGCTGTTGCCTATTCAGCAAGAATTTTTCAAGATCAGCTTAATATGTTTGTAAATTTTGATGAACCCACAGAGGTTCCAATACCAGAAGTTTCGTCAGAACCAGCATTTAATAAAAATTTATTGAGAAAAGTTGATGAATTAGAATTATCTGTTCGTTCTATGAACTGTCTTAAAAATGATAATATAATTTACATTGGTGATTTAGTTCAAAAGTCAGAAGGTGAAATGCTGAGAACACCAAATTTTGGAAGAAAATCCTTAAATGAAATAAAGGAAGTTTTGACTGCAATGTCTCTATATTTGGGGATGGAAATACCTAATTGGCCACCGGATAATATAGCTGAAATGTCTAAAAAATTAGAGGAACAAATCTAATGAGACACGGAATGGCAAATAAGAAGTTGAATCGAACTTCTGAACATAGAAAAGCATTATTAAAGAATATGTTAAATTCTTTAATTAAATATGAGCAGATCACTACTACACTTCCAAAAGCTAAATTCTTAAAGCCTCAAGCTGACAAAATTATTACATTAGGTAAAAAAGAAACTTTACTAACAACCAAAATGTTGATGACAAAATTGCAAGATATAACATCAGCACGTAAGGTTACGAAGACCTTATCAAAAAGATATGAAAAAAGAAATGGTGGATACACTAGAATTATCAAAGCTGGGTTTAGATACGGTGATAATGCACCAATGGCTGTAATTGAGTTTGTTGATAGAGATGTTGAAGCAAAAAGAGTTGATAAAAAGAAAAAAGATCTATCTAAAGATAAAAACGAAGAGAAAAAATTAGCTACTGCTTAATTTTTTATATAAAAATATAACATCATGAAAAAGTCATTTAACGTTGATTCAACGTTTAACGATATGCGCATTGATCGATGGATAAGGAATAATTTAGGAAATATACCACAAGGATTAATAGAAAAAAATCTAAGAAATGGGAAAATAAAACTTAATAATAAAAAAATAAAAAGTTCCAAAAAAGTAAAGACAAATGATAAGATAGATTTATTTAATTTTGATTTTAAGGAAACAATAATACAGAAAAAAATTAAATTTGAACCTACAGAAGAAATCATCAAAGAAAACGAGGAATTAATAATTGATAACAATGACGATTTCATCGTATTAAATAAAAGTTCAGGAATATCTGTTCAGGGTGGAACCAAATCTAAAAAAAATCTTGTAGATATTTTTGCAAGAAGTGAAATTTTTCAAAATACTAAACCTTTTTCTGTTCACCGATTAGATAAAGATACTTCTGGTGTTTTTATTATGGCAAAACATAGAGAGTCTGCTCAATTATTAACCTCTCTTTTTAGATTAAGAAAAGTTCACAAAACATATTTAGCTATATGTCACGGCGAATTACAAAAAAGTTCTGGCGAATGGAATGATGATTTAACCAGATATGATAATGATAAAGAAATAGTTGAAAAAGCAAGAACGCTCTATAAAGTTTTAGATACAAACTCAATATGTAGTTTAGTTGAAATGAAACCAATCACAGGAAGAAAACACCAATTAAGAAAACAGCTATATGCAATTGGTAATCCCATATATGGTGATCAAAAATATAAATTTAGCAATACAGACAAAGCTATTAATAAAAATTTAATGCTTCATTCTTATCAAATTAAATTTAAGATTAATGATAAGAAATATACATATACAGCTTTGTTACCAGATTATTTTAAAAAGCTTTTAAAGACCAAACGACTTACGTTTCCAAGTTCCTGATAAAAGTTGTAACAAGAATATTTTTTAATTCATTATAATTTTGTTCTTTAATTTTTTCTAAATTTGTAACTTCTTTATCAATTATTCCACAAGGAATAATACTTTTAAATTTATTCAAATCATTATTAACGTTTATAGCAAAGCCATGATAGGCAATCCATTTTTTAACTCGTATACCAATTGCCGCTACTTTTTTAATTTTATTATTATCATTAAACCAAATACCTATATTTTTAGAATCATTAAAAGTTTTGATATCAAATTCTAATAATGAATCGATTATTGTTTTTTCAATTATTGAAATAAATTTTCTTATATCTTTTTTTCTTTTTTTTAAATCTATTACAAAATAACAAATGATTTGACCAGGCCCGTGAAATGTAACTTTGCCACCTCTATTAGTTTTTATAAATTTTATGTTTTTATCTAAGATTTCATTTTCATTAAAACTAGTACCTGCCGTGTAGACTTCCTCATGTTCTAAAAGCCAAATAAGATCTTTACCTTTTTTTAAATCTATATTAATCAATTTTTTTTCCATAAGATCTATAGCATCTATATATTTTACAGGTTTTATTGACTTTTTTATCTCTATATTCATTTAAGAATTGTATTATTTAAATTATGTATTAATAGTGCCAAATTGAATTATAGGTAAATTTATGTCTTTAGTAAAAAAAATAAAAGATAAAAAAGTAAATTTTGAGTTTAACAAAGAGTATATAAACGTAGTTACATCTAAAATTGCTAATAACGATGCTTTATTTATAATTAATTCATTTAAAGAAATGCATCCAGCAGATGCTGCCGATATTATAGAACATCTAAATCAAAATGATCGTGAAAGTCTAATAAAATTAAATAATTTTAAAATTGATCCTCAAGTTTTTATTGAACTTAATGAATCCGTTCAATCAGAAATTATCAAATATTTGTCATCTGACTCAATTGTAACTATATTAAAAAATCTTGAATCTGATGATGCAATATCAATTTTAGAAAATGTTGAAGAAAAAGATAAAAATATAATTTTAAGCTCATTACCACCCAAAGATCGCTTTGCTTTATTGGAAAGCTTAAGTTATCCTGAAGATACTGCAGCAAGAATAATGCAACGCGAGTTTACGGCAATCCCAAGCAATTGGTCTGTTGGACAAACAATTGATTATTTGAGAGATAACAAGGATTTGCCTCAAGAGTTTTTAGAAATATTTATTGTAGATGAAGAGTTTAAACCAATAGGTACCGTTCCATCCTCAAAGGTTTTAACTACTTCTCGTGATACAACAATGCTTTCTATTATGTCAGAGTCACAATTACTTATTCCTGTTGATATGGATAAAGAAGAAGTTGGTAATTTATTTGAAAACTACAATCTTAATTCAGCATGTGTTGTTGATAAAAATAATAAATTAGTTGGCATGATCACTAATGATGATGTTTTAACTGTACTTAAAGAAGAAGCAGAGGAAGACGCCCTTAGATTAGCAGGGGTAGGAGATGAAGCAATTACAGATGGGGTAATTGTTAAAACAAAAAGAAGATTTAATTGGTTGTTATTAAACTTGTTTACTGCATTTTTGGCTACTTGGGTGATAAGTTTATTTGGTGCAACTATTGAACAAATGGTCGTTCTAGCTTTTTTAATGCCAATAGTAGCATCTATGGGAGGTAATGCAGGAATGCAAACACTTGCTGTTACAATAAGAACCTTGGCAACTAATGATTTGACTAAAAATAACTTTTCAAAAAATATAATAAAAGAATTCAATATTGGAATTTTGAATGGTATTATATTTGCAGCAATAAGCGCTCTGATAGTCCAAATTTGGTTTGATGATATGCAGCTTTCAATAATAATTTCTATTTCAATGATACTAACAATGATTGTAGCTGGTTTATTTGGAATATTAGTTCCTATAACTCTAAAAAATTTGAATATTGATCCAGCTATTGCATCAAGTGTATTTGTAACTACAATTACTGATGTTATTGGGTTTGTTTCTTTTTTAGGTGTAGCAGCTTATTTTTTATAATTTTAAAAATTATCAATTAATCTTATATTATTGATATAATATGCAACAAATAATCTAAATTTTTTATCTAATTGGTTTTTATTTAAATCAATTGCATTTCTAATTTCTAAATATTCAATTTTAATATTATATTTAGCACTTAGTTTTTGCTTTAATTGTTTTAGAAAAATAATTGGAGAATCCTTTTTATTAAGTGTAGGTTTTATTCTTTTCAATATATGTGTTATTTTTGAAGCTTTGAATAAATCTTTTTTACTTAAAAAATTATTTCTTGAAGATAAAGCTAATTTGTTTTTATTTCTAATAGTTTTACAGGGGAAAATTTTGCTTTTATATTTATGTTTTATATGATTGTTAACTAAATGTAGTTGTTGATAGTCTTTATTCCCCATAAAAATATATTTTGGCTCTATCAATTTAATAAAACGCTCCATAATCTCTAATACACCTTCAAAATGACCTTTTCTATATTTAGCACATAATATCATTTGTGATTTAGCAAGTGTAATTTTTTCTCTTAATTTGATGCTGTAGATATCTTTTGTTACAGGTGTAAACACAAAATCAACTTTTAATTTTTTCAATAAACTTAAATCTTTATTAATATTTCGTGGATAAACAGAAAAGTCGTTTTTACTGTTAAATTGTTTAGGATTAACATAAATACTAACTAAAGTTTTTTTACATTTTTTTTGAGATTTTTTAATTAGAGATACGTGACCTTGGTGTAGACCACCCATTGTTGGAACAAATCCTAAGTTTGAAATTGAACTTATTGCCTTTTTTAAGACATTTATGTTTCTTAAAACTTTCATTTGTAAATTTAGAACAATATAAGTAAAACATTTAAATGATTAAACAAGCAATAATTCCTTTAGCTGGACTTGGAACAAGATTGTTGCCATTAACCAGTGTTTTTGCAAAAGAGCTATTACCGATTAATGGTAAGCCAGGAATTGAATATATAATAGAAGAGTGTATTGAATCTGGAATAAAAGAAATCATATTTATAATTTCAAAAAAAAAAATTATGATTAAAAACTATTTTTTTAATGACAAATTTTACAAAAAAATTATCAAAGAAAAAAAAGATCCAAGAATTATTAAAGAATATAAAAAAATATTAAAATATCGTAAAATGATTAAATTTGTTTATCAAGAAAAACCGCTAGGTACAGGTGATGCTGTTTTAAAAACTAAAAATCTTATTAAAGATAAATATTTTTTGATGCTATTACCTGACGATCTTATAATAAAAAAAAATTGCTCAACATCGATGATTGCTGTTCACGATAAACACAAATGCTCAGTAATGGCGAGTATGATTGTCAATAAAAAAACTGTTTCAAGATGGGGCATTTATAAAATTGATAAAAAAATCAATAATAATAATTTTATAATCCGAAGTGTTATAGAAAAACCCAGCCCAAAAAAAGCACCTTCTAATAAGGCAGTTATAGGTAGATATGTACTCCCAAAAACTATTTTTAAAAAATTATCAAAACTTAATCCAGGTAATGGTGGTGAAATCCACATTACTGATGCTATACAAGCACTAATTGATGATGAAGAAAAATTTATTGGACATAACTTTACTGGAAAATATTTAGATTGTGGTTCAATGAATGGTTACATTAATGCAACGCAGGAAATAAGTAAAATATGAAACTGTGCATGATTGGAACAGGATATGTTGGTTTAGTAAGTGGCGTTTGTTTTTCCGACCTTGGAAATGATGTAATTTGTGTAGATCGTGATATTGATAAAATTAATAATCTTAAAAAAGGTATTATACCGATTTACGAGCCTGGTCTTGAAGAATTAGTAAAAAAAAATTACAAAAACAAAAGATTAAAATTTTCTACGAATTTAAATGATTCTGTAGGTAAATCTGATATTGTATTTATTTGTGTTGGAACCCCTATAAAAAAAAATTCTACATCTGCAGATTTAAGTCAAGTTTACAATGTAGCTAAAGAAATTGCTAAATCAATTTCTAAATTTAAGATTATAATTACAAAATCAACAGTTCCAGTTACAACTGGTGATGAAATTGAAAATATAATTTCAAAAAAAAAAACAAAAAAACTTTTTTCAGTAGTCTCAAATCCTGAGTTTTTAAGAGAAGGAGATGCTATACGAGATTTTACTTACCCTGACCGAATAGTAATAGGCACTAATGACAAAAAATCTAATAAGATGCTTAGAAATTTATATTCTCCATTAATATCAAAAGGTGCCAAATATATAAAAACTTCAAGAAGAGCTGCGGAATTAATTAAATATGCTTCTAATGCTTTTTTGGCTACAAAAATTACTTTTATAAATGAAATTGCTAATTTATGTGAAAAAATTAATGTAAGTACTGAGGACATATCAATAGGTATGGGACTAGACAAACGTATAGGTAGTCGCTTTTTAAGACCTGGTCCTGCTTATGGTGGATCTTGTTTTCCAAAAGACACCAAAGCTATAGTTTCAACGGCAAACAAATTTAAAACAAATTTATCTATAATTAAGAGTGTAATTAAATCTAATGAAAATCGATCAAATTTATTACTAAAAAGGGTTATCGAAATTTTAAAAGGTAAAATCAAAAATAAAAAGATTTGTTTTTTAGGTGTTACATTTAAAGCTAATACAGATGATATGAGAGATTCATCTTGTTTATCTATGATACCAAAGCTAATTAAGAAGGGTGCAAAAATTAACTATTATGATCCAACAGGTCAAAAAAAAGAATTTGAGAAATTTAAGAATATTTATTTTTCTCAAAATATTAAATCTGCTATTACTAAATCAGATTTAATAATTATTCACACTGAATGGAATGATTTTAAATCAATTGATTTTAAAAAAGATGTAAAAAATAAGAAATTTATAATTTTTGATATGAGAAATATTTATTCATCATCAAAAATGTTGGAACAGAAAATTAAATATTTTGGTATTGGTCGTTAATTCAATTCAAAAATAGCATCCACTTCAACTGCAACTCCAAGAGGTAGACTGTTTGTACTAACAGCAGCCCTTGTATGCATTCCTGCGTCACCAAAAATTGACGCAATTAAGTCCGATGCACCATTTATAACTTTTGGTTGTTCGATAAAATCTTCTGTCGAATTAACAAAACCTGTAAGCTTTACACATGATTTTATTTTAGACAAATCATCTTTACATGCTTTTTTAGCTTGAGCCACTATACTTAATGCACACCTTTTTGCCGCATTATAACCAGCCTCAGTATTTAACTCTTTACCTAATTTACCTTTTATTAATTCTGCTTTTTCAGTCATTGATATTTGGCCAGAAATGAATAAAAGTTTACCAACAATTTTCGTAGCAACATATGATCCAACGGGACTAGCTGCATTTGGTAGGATTAAATTATTTTTTTTAATATTTTCTTCAAAAATCATCTATTTCTCTTTTTTCTTAAAAAGATCCATTAAAGTTTTATTCTCTAAGTCTGTATGTTTTTTTGAGTAACCTTTTTTTAATTTTGATTGATTAAGAGGATTATTTCTAATTTTACATTCAAATTTCTTCTTAAATGAAGTAATTTTTGAACAATCCTCTTTTGCAATCAATGTATTTGGAATGGATAACAATATCATCAAAGGTAAATAAAATATAATCTTTTTCATAATTTATTTAGCTTCTTTACAAAATATGTGTTTTAAAGTTCTTTCATCCTGCGGTGGACATGTATCATTCATCTTTTTTATGCCACTAGTTCCATCTTTTATTGATGAACAAGAAACTAAACTTATTAGTGTAAATATAATTAATATTTTTTTCATTTTTTTTTCCTTTTTTTTTTTTTAGTTTTATCGTATTCTTTTCTTTTCTCAATTAAAATTAAAGCCTCTTCCATGTTAAGTTCTAATGGGTCTTTTTCCTCAGGAATTGTTGCATTTAATGACTTATACTTAATATAAGGCCCATATTGGCCCTTCATAACTCTAACAGGCTTCTTATCCTCAGGGTGCTCTCCTAAATCTTTAATAATTGAAGAAGACATTCTACCAGGCTTAGCTTCAGCAATAAGTGTAATAGCTCGATTGATCCCAATTGAAAAAATTTCTTCAACATTTTCAATTCTTGCTGATTTATTCTCACATTTTAAATAGGGTCCAAATCTACCTGAATTTAATATGATATCTTTTTGATTTTCAGGATTAATACCTAAGCTCTTAGGTAACGAACATAAAAATTTAGCTCTATCAAGATCTACACTATCTAATGTAATTCCCTTAGGAATAGACACATTTCTTAAATTATTATCTTCTTTTTCAACCTTCTTTTTTTTTGCTTTTTTTTTCTTTTTTGTTTCAACTTTAACTTCTTCTTTCACTTCTTCAATTTTTTCATACTGTAAGTAGGGGCCAAATCTTCCATTTTTAAGATACATGTCATTACCATTCTCATGTTTTCCTATAAACTTTGGTTCAGCTAGTTGAGACTGAGCAGCTGCTTTAACTTTAGATAAGGGTCTTGTAAATTTACAATCAGGATAATTTGAACAACCTATAAAAGCACCACCTCTAAAACTATTTTTTAAACTTAAAGATCCGCTGTCGCATAACTTACATTGTCTATTAATATTTCCATCTTTATCTCTTTCAAAAATTAAACTACCTAGACTATCATTTAATAAATCTAAAACTTCTCTAGTTCTTTTTTCTTTAACGTCTGATACATTTTGATTAAAATCTTTCCAAAATAATTCTAAGACTTTAATCCATCCTTCCTTACCAGTTGTGATATCATCAAGTTGATTTTCTAAGCTTGCAGTAAAATTATAATCAACATATTTAGAAAAAAGTTTCTCAAGAAAAGCAGAAATTAATTTACCACGATCTGTTGGATGAAATCTTTTGTTTATTGCTTCTGCATAACCTCTAGTAGATATAACTGATATTATACTTGCATAAGTTGACGGTCTACCAATACCTAGTTCTTCTAATTTCTTAACTAAACTTGCCTCTGAATATCTAGGTGGCGGTTGTGTAAAATGCTGTTCATCTAATAGAGCTTCTATATTAACTGGGCCTTTATTCATTTTAGGAAGAATATTTTCATCATCATCTTTTTTGGTGTCTTTCATTACTTTTAAGAAACCATCAAATTTAATAACAGAGCCACTAGCCTTACAGATTGTTTCATTATCTTCTGATCTTATGGAAATAGTATTTCTATCAAACTGAGCAGGTTTCATTTGAGAGGATAGGGCTCTGCTCCAAATTAAATCATATAACTTATTTTGATCTGGACTTAGATATTTTTTAACTGTATCAGGTGCTCGCATAATATCTGTGGGTCTAATTGCTTCATGGGCTTCTTGAGCATTTTTAGCTTTTTTACCAGAATAACTAGCAGCATTATCTGGAACATACTCATCACCAAAATTATTTTTTATATATTTCCTAAAACTATCAATAGCGTCAGTTGATAGATTGGTACCATCTGTACGCATATACGTAATAAGACCAATAGTTTCTCCATCTATTTCTATACCTTGATAAAGTTTTTGAGCTATTTGCATTGTACGGGATGCTCCAAATCCTAGTCTTCCAGAAGAAACTTGCTGCAATGTAGAAGTAGTGAAAGGTCCAGAAGGATTTCTATTTACAACTTTACTTGAGATATCATCTATTTGGAACTTTTTAGAATTTATATCATTAATTGCTTTGTCAATTTTAGTTTTGTTTCTAAAAGAAAATTTCTCAATTTTTTTACCATTAAGTTGAGTGATACTTGCAAGTATAGATTTTTTAGTAATGTCGTTGAATTGAATACTTAAAGTCCAAAATTCCTCAGGATTAAAAAGTTCAATTTCATGTTCTCTTTCTGTAATTAATTTTAAAGCAACAGACTGAACACGTCCTGCTGATTTAGAACCAGGTAGTTTTGTCCATAAAATTGGTGAGATGTTAAAACCTACCAAATAATCTAAGGCTCTTCTAGCCATATAAGCATCAACTAGTAAGGGCTCAATTTGCCGTGGATTTTCAATACCATGAATTACTGCTTTCTTTGTAATTTCATTAAAAACAACTCTTTCTACATGTTTATCTTTAATTAATTTTTTTTCATTTAGATATTCTTTAACATGCCAAGCAATTGCTTCTCCCTCACGGTCAGGGTCAGTTGCTAAAATGATCTTTGAAGAAATTTTAGCTGCATCTGTAATTTCTTTGAGATATTTTTTAGAAAAACTATCTACCTCCCATTCCATTTTAAAATCATTTTCTGGATCAACTGAACCATTTTTTGAAGGAAGGTCTCTAATATGACCATAACTTGCTAAAACAATATAATCATCACCTAAATATTTATTAATAGTTTTTGCTTTAGCTGGACTTTCTACTACTACAAGATTCATTATTTAACAAATTACTCAAAAGGCTTAGATAGTCAAATTAATAAATTTTAGTCTTCGTTTCTTCTTTGTTTTTCAATCGTTTGACGTTTTCTCTATGTGTATAGAATATAAGTACAAACATTATTATAAAAAATATTGAATTATAATTTTCAAAAATTACTAAATAAATTGGAATTATTAAACTACTAACAAGGGATGAAAGTGATGAGTATTTTGAAATAAGAAATGTAATAAACCAACTAATAATAAATATTAAACCAAAAATTATGTTTATTGAAAATAATATTCCAACATATGTTGCAACACCTTTGCCACCTTTAAACTTGAGCCAAATAGGAAAAACGTGACCTAAAAAAGCACTTAGTGATGCAATAAAAATATAATCAGGGTAATTAAATTTAACATATAAAACAGGTAATACAGCCTTTGTTATATCTAGTAATAAAGTTGTGTAACCTAAAGCTTTATTACCTGTCCTAAGAGTATTAGTTGCTCCAATGTTTCCTGAGCCAATATCTCTAATATCTTTTTTTAAAAAAATTTTCGTAAGTATAAAACCAAAAGGTATTGATCCTAATAAATATGAGCTTAATGCAATAATTAAATATTCCATTCTTATAACTTAAATAATTCTTCACCTTTTACAAATGTATTAGTGACTTTACCTTGAAGTTTTTTGTCTTCGATTGATGTATTTTTTGATTTAGAGATAAGTTTATCTTTTTTAACAACCCATGGCTTGTCAATGTCCACAATGCAAAAATCTGCTTCATTGCCTATAGAAAGATTACCCTTCTTAATGTTTAAAATTTTTGCAGGGTTTGAAGTTAAGGCTTTAATTATAGTTTCTAATTTAACAGAACCATTGTGGTATAACTCTAAACTTAGTGATAAAAGAGTCTCTATTCCTGAAGCTCCAGTAGAAGCTTGTGCAAATGTTAATCTTTTTTGCTCTTCATCTTCCGGTTTATGATCAGACACAATGACGTCTATCGTTTCATCTTTTAATCCTTGTACTAGAGCAATTCTATCTTCTTCAGTTCTTAATGGTGGTGATAACTTTAAGAAAGTTCTGAAATCTCCTATATCATTTTCATTTAAAGAAAGGTTGTTTATGGAGACACCTGTCGTAAATTTAACTTTATTTTTTCTTTCTTCAATAATCTCAACTGATTTTGCAGCTGAAATTTGTGATATGTGGTATCTACATTTAATATTTTCAAGCAATGTTAGATCTCTTTCAATAATTATTCTTTCAGCAACAGCAGGTATTCCAGACAACCCAAGTTTAGTTGCAATAATTCCAGAATTAATCATTCCATTGTTAGATAAATCATAATCTTCAGCATGTTGCATGATGAGTGTACCTAAATCTTTAGCCGAATTCATTATTCGAGACATCAGTCTAGTATTTTGAATAGTTTTAACCCCATCAGTAAATCCTATTATTCCTCTACTTTGAAGTAAGCCAAATTCAGTCATACTGATACCTTCAATATTTTTTGTAAGCGCAGCACTTGGAAAAACATTAATTTTAGATTTATCTCTTCCACGTCTTTTTAAAAAATCTACTATTGAAACGTTATCAATAATAGGATCTGTATTAGGCATAGTTACAACTGATGTAACGCCACCTGCAAGTGCTGCATTACTTAAGGTTCTAAAATTTTCTTTATATTCATAACCAGGCTCACCTGCAAAAACTCGCATATCAACAAGGCCTGGGAATATATGTTTAGCTTTTAGGTCGATTATTTTTTCTCTTGAAGGAATATTATTAGTATTTACTTTTTTACCAATAGCTTCAATTAAACCATCTTCACTTATAATCAATCCACCATTTTCATTTATTGAATTATGGGGATCAATTATGTTTGCATTTATAAAATATTGTTTCTTCATTTATTCACAAAATATTTTCAAACAAGCCATTCTTACTGCAACACCTAGTTCAACCTGTTCTTTGATTACACTTCTATTTATGTCATCTGCTAATTTAGTATCAATTTCAATTCCTCTATTCATTGGACCTGGGTGCATTATTAAAGCATCGTTTTTTGCATGAGAAAGCTTATCTGGTGTAAGACCATAGTATTCATAATATTCTCTATTTGAGGATAAGAATGAACTTGTCATTCTTTCATTTTGTAATCTTAACATCATCACAATATCACAATCTTTCAAACCTCTTTTCATATCTGTGAATGTATTTACACCAAATTTTTCTATTTCATTTGGCATTAAGTTTGAAGGTGCAATTATATTAACTTCAGCACCTAACATATTTAATAGATAAATATTTGATCTTGCAACACGTGAATGTGTAATATCTCCACAAATTGCTATTTTTAGGCCTTCAATTTTTTCTTTACGATTTATAATAGTTAATGCATCTAATAAGGCTTGAGTTGGGTGCTCACGACTTCCATCACCAGCATTAAGTACCGCACAATTTACTTTTTGAGATAAAAGGTTACATGCTCCAGAGTCTTGATGCCTAATTACAATAATATCTGGATGCATTGCATTCAAAGTCATTGCAGTGTCTATTAGTGTCTCACCTTTTTTTATTGCTGAGTTTGCCATGTTCATAGACATAACATCTGCACCCAATCTTTTTCCTGCTAGTTCAAATGAGCTTTGAGTTCTAGTAGATGGTTCAAAAAATAGATTAATTTGAGTTTTACCACTTAAGACATTTAATTTTTTATTTTTACTTTGATTAAGTTTAATAAAAAACTTAGCTTCGTCTAAAATTCGATTAACATCATTAATGGATAAATCTTGAATACCTAGGAGGTGTTTTTGAGAAATTTTAATAGCTTTATTTGTTTTAGTTGCCATTAAAATTAACTCTATAACTATTAACCATCACTATGGCAAGTTAATTATTTAAAAAATCTATTGCACCTTGTAAAATAAAGGCAGCAGCGTTTTGATCGATTGTTTTAACTCTTTTAGAAACATTAACATCTAGTAAACTTGATAGATTGAAAGCACCCACTGTCGAAAGTCTTTCGTCCCATAAGATTACAGGTAGATCTATGGACTTGGATATATTTGATGCAACATCATTAACAGATTGAGCAGATCTACCTAGACTGCCATCCATATTGATTGGGTTTCCAACAATTATCCCTCCAATATTGTTTTCCTTAATAATTATTTTTAGCTCTTCAATTAGTTCGTTCGTATTGATTTTATTTATGGTTTTAAAAGGTGTGGCTATGGATTGTCTTTCATCACAAATTGAGACACCAATTCTTTTAGATCCCAAATCTAAACCAATAAATCTTACCTTATTTGAGTGTTTTTTTTTAAAATCTTCAATTGTGATCATATTGTATATTTTATACTTAAGTGATAGTTTGCCGACATATTTAATTATCACATGACAATTGATCTTAAAACAATAAAGCATATATCTAAATTATCAAGAAT
>Ga0209335_10003677_pt1 | contig 15140 bp, 17 predicted proteins | sample COG_09_FD_184753 | JGI IMG/M metagenome (GOLD analysis project Ga0209335, IMG submission 184753) | Pelagic Microbial community sample from North Sea - COGITO 998_met_09 (SPAdes) (version 2) | ecosystem: Environmental > Aquatic > Marine > Neritic zone/Coastal water | place: Helgoland, sampling...
CCAGAAATAAAAAGAAAGTCGGTAGAGAATGATATAAAGATATTATGTGAGAATTTTAATCTAAAAAAAAAGATTAAAGTAAAAAAACTTGGTAAAAAACTTTTTTTCTTTAAGTAAATGTTGGATTCATTTATGAAAAAAAAAATATCTTGTATTGTACAAGCTAGAGTAAATAGCAAAAGATTACCAGGAAAAATATTACTGCCCATATTTAAAAAAAGTTTACTTCAACATCAACTAGAAAGATTAAAAAGATTAAAAATAATAGATGACTTGATTGTCGCAACAACAAGGAATAAAATAGACGATCAAACTGTAAAAATTGCAAAATCTACAGAAGTTAAAATTTATCGTGGTGATGAACACAATGTTTTAAAGCGTTATTATGATTGTGCTAAAATAAATAAATCATCAATAATTATAAGAGTAACTGCAGATTGTCCTTTGATAGATATAAAATATATTAATAAATTGCTTAAAATTTTTTTAAAAAATGATTATGATTATTTGAGTAACCTGGATTTGAATTATTTGCCTGATGGTTTTCATTGCGAAATTTTTAACTTTAGATCATTGGAAAAGGCTCAAAAATTAGCCAAGTCTAAATTTGATAAAGAGCATGTTACGTCTTTTTTATGGTCCAATCCAAAGATTTTTTCTATATATCATTATTGCGGAAGGAAGTTAAAGTACCACTCTAAAAAAATAAGATTAACCTTAGATTATTACGATGATTATGTTTTGATAAAAAAAATTTTTGAAAAGTTATATAAAAAAAATAAATTTTTTTCACTTTCAGAAATTGTTGATCTTATTCAAAAAAATAAAAGTCTTTTGAAAATTAATGAAAAATATCATAAAGTACAATGGTTAAAGTTTCACTCTAAAAGAAAAAAAATAAGTAGATAGACAAATATGATTAATTATGGAAAGCAAACTTTAAAAGATAACGATATTAAAGCAGTTATAAAAACTTTAAAGAATGATTTTTTAACATCTGGTCCAAAAGTTGAAAAATTTGAAAAAGAATTGATAAAAAAATTTGGAGGAAAGTTTTGTTGTGCAGTTAATAATGGGACCTCTGCGTTAAACATACTTGGTAAAGCACTTGGATGGAAAAAAAATGATAATATTGTTACAACTCCTCTATCTTTTTTAGCAACTGCGAATTGCATAGTGAATAATAATGCAACACCAATATTTTCAGATGTTGAAAATGAAAATTTAACAATTGATCCTGAAAAACTTGAAGATAAATTAAGAAAAAAAAATGTTAAAGCAGTAATAGCAGTTGATTATGCAGGACACCCATGTGACTGGAATTCATTAAGATATCTGGCTAATAAATATAATTTTAAATTAATTAACGATGCTTGTCATTCTATGGGTTCAAAACTTAACAATAATTCTAAATATGCAACTTATTATTCAGATTTTGTAACTCAAAGTTATCACCCAGTTAAAGCTATAACAACCGGTGAGGGAGGTTCTATTTTTTCAAAAGACAAAAAAATTGCAAATAGAATTTCAGAAATACGTAATCATAGTATGCAACGTACCCAAAAAAAAGGTCCATGGTATTATGAGATACACGAAGTTGGATCTAATTATAGAATTACAGACTTTCAATGTGCGTTAGGAATTTCCCAATTAAAACAACTTGATAATTTTATAAGAATTAGAAGAAAAATTGCTTCTATTTATTTAAAGGAATTAAAAAATGATGAAAGATTTATATTGCCTAAAGAAAAAAAAAATTGTTACCACTCTTTTCATATTTTTCCACTTCAAATTAATTTTGACAAATTGAAGATTAATAAAAAAGAATTATTTAAAAGATTCAAAAAAAGGGGAATTAACTTACAGGTTCATTATATTCCAATAAATTTGCAACCTTTTTATAAAAAGAAATTTGGATACAAAGTTAATCAATTTCCTAATGCTGAAAAATTTTATAAAAAAGAAGTTTCTTTGCCAATATATCCAGATTTAAAAAATAACGATTTATATAAAGTTATTAATGAATTATTAATCATTAAATAATTTATATATAAAATTAAAAAATAAGTGTAGTAAGATTATAAAGTGAAAGAAAATTCATATTTAATAACTGGTGGTACAGGAAGCTTTGGAAAAGCTTTTGTTCATAATTTAGTAAATTCAAAAAAAAAAATATCAAGATTAGTGATATTTAGTAGAGATGAATTAAAACAATATGAGATGGCACAATTATTTCCTGTAAAAAAATATCCATTTATTCGTTTTTTTTTAGGTGACGTTCGTGATGCAAAAAGAGTAGTGACTGCAACAGATGGTATTGAAACGATTATTCATGCAGCTGCGTTAAAGCAAGTGCCAACAACTGAATATAATCCATTTGAAGCTATTAAGACTAATATTATAGGTGCAAATAATGTTATTGAAGCAGCATTAACAAATAAAGTAAAGAATGTAATAGCATTATCTACAGATAAAGCATGTTCACCAATAAATTTATATGGTGCTACAAAATTGTGTTCAGATAAACTTTTTATATCTGCAAATAATATCAAGGGTAACCAAAAAATTAAATTTTCTGTTGTTAGGTATGGAAATGTATTTGGAAGCAGAGGATCAGTTGTACCATTTTTTTTAAAAAATAAATCACTAGGCGAACTACCTATTACAGATAAAGACATGACAAGGTTTAATATTTCATTGGAATACGCAGTTTATGTAGTTATGTGGAGTTTAAAAAATTTAATTGGGGGAGAATTATTAATTCCAAAATTACCTAGTTATAAAATTATGGATTTGGCTAAAGCAATTTCTTCAAAATGCGAAACCCCAATTATAGGAATTAGGCCAGGAGAAAAAATACATGAAGAAATGATTTCTTCAAGTGATAGCCAAAATACGATTGAATTAAAAAAATTTTTTATCATACTGCCTAGCCTAAGCGAAAAAATATTCAAAGTTTATAAGAAAAAACTAAGAGCTAAAAAAGTAAAAAAAGATTTTGTCTATAATAGCAACTCAAATAATAAATTTTTAACAATCAAAGAAATAAACCAATTAATTTTAAAATTTCAAAAGGATTTATAAGTGAAAAAAAAAAATTATTCTCAAATTATAAATAAAATACAGCTTTTAAGAAAAAAAAATAATATTAACTGGATGGACATTTTGCGTTTAGCAATGAAGTATGCACCAAATGAAACAAAAAAAATACTTAAAAATATCAATAATTACGATAAGAAGATATCAAATGAAGTTAGTTCAATAACAAAATTAAAATAGATTATTAATGCCACTCACCATTAGAAAGGCAAAAATAAATGATTTGTTGAAAACATTTGAATGGGCTAATGAAAAAGAAGTTATAACAAATTCAATTGAGAGATCAAAAAAAGTCACAATAAAAGAGCATTCTATATGGTTCAAAAAATATATTATGTCTACATCCAATACTATTTTAATTGGGTCTTTCAATAATGAAAAAATAGGATTAGTTAGAATTGATTTAAAAAAAAAAGAATTTTTTATAAGTTATTTAATAGATAAAAAAAAAAGAAATAAAGGTTTTGGTTACCGAATGTTAAATAAAGTCATTACAAAACATAAATACAAAAAAAAAATTTTTAAAGCTAGAGTAAAACAGAACAATTTAGCTTCTAATTCTATTTTTATTAAATTAGGGTTTAAAAAGAAATATACAAATCAAAATAAAAATATATTTTTGTATAGATTGGAGACTTGAATATGTTAAAAATTGGTAATCATAAAATTAGTATAAATAGCAGACCAAAAATCATTGCAGAAATTTCTGCTAATCATAACCAAAGTTTAAGTAAAGCAATACAATTAATAAAAAAAGCTTCTAAATTTGGAGCTGATTTTGTAAAAATTCAAACATATTCACCTGAAAGTTTAACTTTAAACTCAACAAAAAAAAATTTCATAATTAATAATCCTAAAAGTCCATGGTATAAAAAAAAATTATTTGACCTTTATAAGATAGGAGAAACTCCATATGAGTGGCATAAAGAACTTTTTAAAGTTGCAAAAAAAAACAAGATAATACTTTTTGCCTCAGTCTTTGATGAGGCTTCTGTTGATTTTTTAGAAAAATTTAACCCACCCGCTTATAAGGTTGCATCTTTTGAGAGTAATCATTATCCATTAATTAAAAAGATTATTAAAACTAGAAAACCAATTTTAATATCAACGGGTTTAAATACATTAAAGGAAATAAACTCTTTAGTAAAATTTTTAAAAAAAAATAAATGTAAAAAATATGCTTTATTAAAATGTACAAGTTCTTATCCAGCAAACCTAAAAGACTTAAACATTAAGACGATTAAAGATATGAAAAATAAATTTAATTGCGAAATAGGATATTCTGATCATTCAATAGGATATATTGGAGCCAGCAGTGCAATTCATTATGGAGCATCTTTTATTGAAAAACATGTTTGTTTAAATAATGATAAAGGAATTGACTCAAAATTTTCTTTAAAAGTTTCGAAGTTGAAAGAATTTAAAGATCAATTACTAGAGAGCTATATGTCAATTGGCAAAATTAGTTATGGTGCTAGCAAGAATGAAAAACCATACTTAAAATTCAGAAGATCAATATATTGCTCATCTAATATTTTGAAAGGTGAAAAATTTACAAAAAATAATGTTAAAATTATAAGACCTAGTTTTGGTATTGAACCTAAATACTTTGAAAAAATTTTAGGTAAATTTTCAAAAAAAGACATAAAATTTGCAACTGCTTTAAAATGGAAATATATCAAAAATTAATTTTTAATGAATAAGATTATATTTAAACCATGTATTATTGGATTAGGATATGTTGGATTACCTATTCTACTAAATCTATCTAAAAGATATGATGCTATTGGTTATGATAATAATCATAATAGAATAAAAAAATTGTCTAAGGGAGAGGATTTTTTTAATGAATTCAAAAAAAAAGAACTTACAGATAAATCGGTCAAGTATACAAATTCTTTAGAAACAATAAAAAATTATAATTTATTTATTGTTACAGTCCCCACTCCAATACTTAAAAATAAAAAACCTGATTTAAAACATTTAAAAGATGTATGCAGTAATCTTTCTAAAATTATTAAGAAGAATGATATTATAATATTTGAGTCCACAGTTTATCCGGGATTAACAAATGATTATTGTGTGCCATTGTTACAAAAAAAAAACTCGTGGAAAGAAGGGTTGGATTTTTTTGTCGGTTATAGTCCAGAAAGAGTTAACCCAGGTGACAAAAATCATGATTTAAATAAAATTAATAAAATTTTAGCATATCCATACTCTTATTTAAAAAAAGATTTAATCAAACTTTATTCGCTTATTAGTAAAAAAATTATTTTCTCTGAAAATATTAGAGAAGCAGAGGCCGCAAAAGTAATAGAAAATATCCAGCGAGATGTTAATATTGGTTTAATAAATGAAATTTATTTAGTGTGTAAAAAGCTTAAATTAGATTTTAACAATGTAATTGATTTAGCTTCGACTAAATGGAATTTTTTAAGATTCAGTCCTGGATTGGTTGGTGGACATTGTTTACCTGTGGATCCATATTATCTCGCATATATTAGTAAAAAAAATAATTTTAAAACTAAAATCACATTAGCAGGAAGAAGCATTAATGATGCTATGGCCAAAACTATAAAAAATGAAATAATTTATGAAATAAGAAAAAATGATATAAATGACAAAAAAAAAATTGTGATTTGTGGATTGAGCTATAAAAAAGATGTTGCAGATCTAAGAAACTCTTTATCATTAAAAATATATAACGATCTTAAAAAAAAATATAAAAAAATTAAAGGTTATGATCCATTAATTGATTCAAGCTATAAAAAAAAATATAATTTGATAAATTCAAGAAATGAATTTTTAAAATTTGATATTTATATTTTATTGACAAACCACTCTATAATAGAAAAAAATTTAAAATTATTACCAAAAAAGAAGATTATAATAAATTTGTTAGGCAATTAATTTACTAAATAAGCTTAAAAGTATTCAATGAACATTATATACATAGCCGAAACTTCCTTAAGTAATCAAAGTGGATATAGTCAACATGTAATTAAAATGTGTGATGCGTTTGGTCAAAAAAATTTGAACTTAATATTAGTTGTACCTAATGAAAAAAATAACCTTACGTTTAAAAGTATAAAAAAAAAATTTTTACTTAATAGTAAAAAACCCTTTTTAATTAAATCTATCTTAAATTCTAGAATTGATAATTTTTTTACTAGATTTAAATTTGCTATTAAGGCTTCTATTTTTACTAAATCACAAAAACCTGATTTAATAGTCACAAGAAGTATACTATCAAGTTTTTGCTTATCGATTTTAAAGACTCCTCATTTTTTAGAATTACATAGTGAAATAAAATCTTTTAGTAAATTTTTATTTTTAGATCTTAATTATATTAACTCCAAGTATATAAAAAAAGTTATATTAATTTCAAATGCGCTAAAAAAAAAATTTAATATAAATAAAAATAAAATTCTAATTTTACATGATGGTGTTGATAACAAAAATTTTAAAAAATCTGATAAAATTAAAAAAATAAGATCAGCTATTTATGTAGGTAGTTTTTATGATGGAAGAGGTATTGAAATTATAACAAACTTAGCAAAAAAATTCAAAACAATCAATTTCAAATTATTTGGGCAGAAAAAAAAAAATAATAATAAATTTAAAAATATTAGTTTTTTCAATTATATTAGTTATGACAAAGTTCCAGCTGTTTTAGCAAAATCAGATTTGCTATTAATGCCTTATGCTAATAAGGTTTTTGTTAGAGCCAAAAATCTGAATACAGCAAATTATTGCTCTCCACTAAAAATGTTTGACTACTTAGCTGCCGGTAAGATAATATTATCATCAAAACTAGAGGGTATTTGTGAAGTCTTAAAACATAAAAAAAATGCAATAATAGTAAAAAAATATACTTTAGAGGAATGGTCAAATACGTTTAATGATTTACTTAATCATAAATATAATCTAATAAAAATACAGCATGGTTCGGTTAAAACAGCTAAGAAATATTCTTGGAATCAAAGAGTATTAAAAATAATAAAAGCAAATAAAAAATGAAAATATTAGTTACGGGTGCAGCAGGATTTATTGGTTTTAACTTCTGTGAGCTTTTAATGCAAAGTACCAAGTATAAAATTGTAGGTATTGACAATTTAAATGACTATTATGATGTTAATCTTAAAAAAAAGAGACTACATATTTTAAAAAAATATAAAAATTTTTTTTTTTCAAAAATTGATATAAATGACAACTCTTCCTTAGAAAGAATTTTCAAAAAAAATAAATTTGATTTTGTTTTAAATTTAGCAGCTCAAGCAGGTGTGAGATATTCAATCCAAGAGCCTAGAAAATATGTTGAAAGTAATATTTCAGGTTTTTTCAACATAATTGATAACTCAAAAAAATATAAAATTAAAAGATTATTTTATGCATCTTCAAGCTCTGTATACGGTGAAAATAGTAATTTTCCATTAAAAGAAAAAGAAAAAATATCTCCCAAGAATATTTATGGTTTATCAAAAAAAATTAATGAAGAGATAAGTGATATTTATAATAATTATTATGATTTAAAGGTTACTGGACTAAGATTTTTTACCGTATATGGTGAGTGGGGTAGACCAGATATGATGATGTTAAAATTTATAGGTAATTATTTTAATAAAAAAACATTTACACTTTATAATTATGGAAATCATGTAAGAGATTTTACCTACGTAGGGGACGTTGTTAAAATATTGCAGCTCTTATTAAATGAGCACAAAAAATTACCAGATAATGATATCTTTAATATATGTTCAAATAAACCAATAAATTTAGATGAAATTATTAATTACATGAAAAAAAAAGGGATTAATCCAAAGATTAAAAAACTGCCACTACAACAAGCTGACATACTTAAAACTCATGGAGATAATTCTAAAATTTTAAAGTATATAAAGTTTAAAAATTTCTCTGACTGGAGAAGCTCATTAGAAAAGACAATTAAATGGTATCAAGATTTTATGATAAAATAAAATTTTTTATTATGAAAATAGTTTATTTATTCAATTCCTCAATTCCATCATACAATGCAAATAGCCTACAAGTAGCTAATATGTGCCAAGAATTATCAGTGAATGGTAATGATGTGACACTTATAACGCCAAGTACCGGCTTAAAGAAAAGCATATCGGAGCATTATGGTTTTAAAAAATCATTTAATTTAATAAGAATTAAAAGATTTAAAACATTTCCTCGTGGATTGAATTATTACTGGTATTCAATTTCATCTATTCTTAAAAGCAAAAAATTTAAGCCAGAAATGTTTATTACTAGAAATTATTTTACACTTTTCTTACTAATTTTATTTAGAAAAAAAATAATATTTGAAATACACACAGATTTAAAATTCGAGGGAAGAATAAACAGGTTTATTTACAAAAATTTTAAAATATTGAATTCAAAAAAGATAGTAAATTTAATATTTATAACTAATGCTTTAAGGCAACATTTTGTTAAAAAATACAATCTTAAATTATATAGAACTTCAATATTATATAGTGCATCAAATATTAAAAACTACCAACCTCAAAAAACAAGTAATAAAAATATCAAGATTGGTTATTTTGGTTTGGTAAATGATTCCAGAGGTTTTAGTTTTATTTGTAAATTATCAAGAATTGATAATCTTAATAATTATTATATTTATGGAGGTTCAAATGAATTTATTCGGAATATGAAAAAAAAAGTCACCAATAAGAATCTTTTTTTGAATAGTTACAAATCTTATAAAAAAATGAAAAATTTAATGAAAGAAATGGATATATTGATTTTACCTTATAAAAAAAAAGTTACTGCTGCAGGAAATTTTGGTGATATATCAAAATATACATCGCCGATGAAATTGTTTGACTACTTAGCATCAGGTAAAGTGATAATTGTATCCTCATTAGAAGTATTAAAAGAAGTATTAAAACCAAACAAAAATTGTATTTTTGTAGATAGTTTAAATGTTTTCATATGGAAAAATGAAATCTTAAAACTTAAGAATAATTTAAATAAAATGTATATTATGTCAAAAAATAATTATTATTTATCTAAGCAATTCACATACAAGCAAAGAGTAAAAAAATTACTAGAGTTTGAGTAACTATCGCAAATGACTAAGGATTGATTTTCTCAAGGTAATTTTTGGTTTCCAATTAAATGTTTTTTTAACTAACGAAATATTTGCTAAAGTAAAATTAATCTCTTTTTCTGGTAAAACCTTTTGAGTATATTTAATTTTTTTTTTTATAATTTTCTCAAATTGATTAATTAATTTATTGATATAGACATGCTTACCGTTCCCCACATTAAAAGCAGCTCTAATATTACTTTTTTTTAATTTTAATAAAATCTTCATTATTAAATTTGTTAAATCAAAAACATCTAAGAAATCTCTAGATGGATAGATTATATTATCCTTATTTTTAATAATATTTAATGTTATTTTTTTTTTATTTTTTATTGCATGGGTTAATTTAAAAAAAAGCCTCTGGTAAGTGTCATTGTTAAATTTATAAGGTGTAAAATTTTTATTTTTTCCAATTATATTAAACACTCTTAGAATTATTAAATTATTAAATTTTTTACTTTTTAAAAATTTTTCTATTTCTAATTTATTGTTACCATATTCATTTATTGGCTTTTTTAGATCGTTTTCTTTATAAGCACTTAGATAATTATTTTTTTTATAGACATTAGAGCTTGAAAAAAAAATAAAATTTTTGATTTTTTTTTGTAATTAAACTTATAAATTTTTTAGTTTTAATGACATTATTATTGTAGTAAAATTTTTTTTTTAATTCACTTTCATTTACATAAGATGCTGCAGCAGCATGAATGACAGTCTTTATATTGTTGTCTTTAAGTATATTAGATAATTTTTTTAAATCTCCAATATCACATTCAATTGTTTTTTTATTCTTTTGTTTTTTTGAGTATGAAAAATTATCTATGCCTATATAATCTGTATTTGTTTTATTTAGTTTATCAGCAATATGAGAGCCTATATAACCATTTGAACCTGTTACTAATATCATAAAATTTATTTTGATATTATCTAATTAAGATAATAAATATAGCAAGCTTATTTATGAAAAAAGACATTATTTATTGGTCTCCATGTTTAAATCCTGTTGGTACATTAAAATCAACAATTAACTCAGCAAAAGGATTATCAAAATATACTAATAAAGAAGAATATACAGTTACATTAATAAATGTATGTGGAGAATGGAATGACCATAAAAATGATTTAAGAGAACACAAGATAAATATAATAGATCTTACTTTTAATTATTTTGCCTTTCTACCAAAAAGTGGCTATTTTAGTAGTAGACTCTCTTATATTATTATAATTTTATTTTCTTTTATCCCTTTATTGAAATATCTTATTAGGGCTAAACCTGATTTCTTTATTGCGCACCTAATTACTTCTCTTCCAATTATAATTTTTAATGTATTTAATTTTAAAACAAAATTAATTTTAAGAATTTCTGGTTTTCCAAAACTAAATTTTATAAGAAAATTATTTTGGCAAAAAGGTGCAAATAATATTTTTCATGTAACTTGTCCTTCAAGACAATTGTTACAAAAGCTTGCTGATACAAGAATATTTAATATCTCCAAAATGTCTTTTTTACCTGATGCCATAATCAATTATAAAGATTTTAAAATTGATATAAATAAAAAAATTGAACTAAATATTTTTAACACAAAAAAAAAAATAATCTTGGCTGCAGGTAGATTAACTAAGCAAAAAAATTTTTCATTTTTAATTAATGAATTTAGCCAATTTTCTAAAATAAATAATGATTATATTTTAATAATTTTAGGAGAAGGTGAAGAGAAAAAAAAACTAAATAAATTAATATTAGAAAATAAAATGAATAATAAGATTTTTATTCCAGGAAAAGTCAATGGCATTTATAAATATATGAAAAAATCAGATGTTTTTGTATTAAGCTCTCTTTGGGAAGAGGTTGGATTTGTTATAGTTGAAGCAGCACTATCTAATTTATTTGTAATATCAAGTGACTGTCCCAACGGACCAAGCGAGTTTTTATCTGAGGGCAGGGGTGGAATTTTATTTAAAAATAATAGAATGAATGCATTAAGTGATGCTTTTCAGAAATACTGTAATTTAAAAGAAAAAAATAAATATTTATCGACAAGTAAAAAAAATGCTCTTACGTATACAAAATATAGACATTATTTAAAATTAAAAAATATTTTAACAAATTTTAGTGCATCAATTAAATAAATTTTTCTACTAAAGATAAATATTTTTGCATATTTTTTTTATAATCAAATCTTTTTATGTTTTGTATTGAAAATTTTAAAAGCTTATTACATTTTCCTTTATTATTTTGGTAGTAGAATATTCTTTTCGCTAGTTGTTTATAATCTCCAACTTTAAATAAAAGTCCTCCTTTACCATTCAGTAAGATTTCTTTTGGTCCTGTAGGGCAGTTACTAGATATTATAAATTTTTTCAATGATAAAGCTTCTAATAATACATTTGGTAAACCTTCGTATCTAGATGACAATATAAATAGGTCTGTTTGCTTAAGTAGTGGGAAGGGGTTTTCTACAAAATCAATTATTTTTACAAAATGATTTAGTTCATTTTTATATATATATTTCAAAAGTTTATCATGGAGTTTGCCACGACCAATTATAACTGCTTGAAAATTAATATTTTTTTTGAGCAAATTTAATGCTTTTAAAAATATGAGCTGATCTTTTTGTTCAGTTAACCTACCAATATTTAATATTTTTAATTTTTTATTATTTTTAAATATTTTCTTTGATTTTTCCTTTGATTTTTTAATAATATCATCATGATTTAATGGATTATAAATACATGTTGCATCTACATGAAATTCTCTTTTTAAGTCTTTTTTGAATTGAAGACTATTTACCATCACTTTATCTGCAAGATTTAAAAAAAATCTGAAGATTAATTTTTTTATTATATTTTTAGACCAACCAGCAGGAGCAGAATTTGACCGCGTTATTACTTTTATAGAAAATAATTTACAGACTAAAATACAATATATATTTGCTTGAAATGCAAAAACTGTTAAATTCCTATTTTTAATTATTTCTTTAATAAGCAGAAATAGTGACAAGAAGTATTTTGATCTCCTACTTAAATGATCCCAGTAGTCAGCTGTAGGTGAAATAAATTCAATTGAGTTATTAAATTTTTTTTTATATTTTTTTGAAATTGTAATTAATGCAACTTTACTTAGTTGTTTACTTAGGTGATTGCTTACTAGAAAAAGATTTTTTTCAACACCACCTCCTTCTATAGATGGCATAAATATTATTAATTTTTTTTTCATTTTTATTTACTCAATATGGAATTATAATAAACTCATATATATGGAATTAGTTAGTATCATTACACCTTATTATAAAAAAAAGAAATATATTGAATTAGCTATTGACTCGGTTCTTCAGCAAACTTACAAAAACTTTGAATTAATAATTATTTATGACGACCAAAATAAAGAAGATTTAAGTTTCCTTAAAAAGATTATAAAAAAAGATAAAAGAATTAAACTTTTTATTAATAAAAAAAATTTGGGGGCTGGTAGATCTCGAAATAAAGGGCTTAAAATAAGTAAAGGGAGATTTATAGCATTTATAGACTCAGATGACTTGTGGACAAAAAATAAGCTTAAAAAACAAATTTCTTTTATGAAAAGAAATTTAATAAATATCTCACATACATCTTATCATATAATTAGTTCTGACAATAAGATAATTGGAAGCCGAAAAGCTAAGGACATGAGTCATAAGTTACTACTAAATTCATGTGATATTGGTTTATCAACGGTAATATTTAATAAAAAAATAATCACAAATAAAATGAAATTTGCTAATATAGATACTAAGGAAGACTATGTTCTTTGGCTTAAATTTACATTAAATGGTAATATAATTTTTGCTTTAAAAAGTAAATTAACAAAATGGAGAAAGTTAGATGACTCTCTTTCAACATCAAAAATACAAAAGCTTTATGATGGTTATCTGGTTTACAGAAAATATATGAATTTTAGTTTAATAAAGTCTTTTATCAGTTTGCTGTTACTTTCATTTAACTATCTTTTAAAAGAATTAAGAAACAAATGAATATTATCTTATTTATTTCAGTTATATTTGTATCTTTATTCTTAAACCGTATACTTTTTAAAAAAAAGTTATTATTAAATTTTAAAGGTGATAATCATCAAAAATTTATTTCTTCAAAAAGCATACCTCTTTCTGGTGGTTTGATCTTAATTTTCACATCATATTATTACCTCAATCTATTAAATTTTGGTTTTGTTTTTTTTATATTTTGTATTGGTTTTTTATCGGACATAAAAAAAATTGATTCTCCAAAATTAAGATTTATTATTCAAACTTTAATTGTGTTAGGTGTTGTATACTTTTCCTCTATTACAGTTCCTGAGACTAAAATAATTTTTTTAGATCAATTTCTTACAAATAATATATTTAGAATATTTTTTTCAGTATTTTGTATTTTAATTATAATTAATGGTTTCAATTTTATAGATGGAATAAATACATCTCTTATTGGATATTGTTTGATTATTTCTTTAAGCCTCTATTATCTTGACTTAAATGGCGTTGAAATAAGTAAGTTTATAGATTTTTATAACTTAATACCCGTTTTGATTGCGTTATTTATATTAAATTTTTTTAATAAACTTTATTTAGGTGATGGAGGTTCATATTTTTTAGGCTTATTATTTGCTTTATGCTTAATAAATACATATCAAATTAATAATAGTATTTCTCCATATTTTATAGTTTGTTTACTTTGGTATCCAGCTTTTGAGAATTTATTTTCAATTTTGAGAAAAAAAGATTTATCAAGATCACCACTTGATCCAGATACCAACCACTTACATCAAATTATTTTTTTGTACTTAAAAAAAAATTGTAATATTAAGAGTATTTATTTGAATACAGCTACGGGCATGATAATTAATTTTTATAATTTTGTATGTATTTCAATTGCCACTCGTTTTTATAGTCACACACAAGCACAAATATTGATAATAATGTTTAATATAATTGTTTATATAATTTTGTATAGAAAGTTGCTGCATGAAAAACTAAAAAATTTTAAAGCTTCATAAAAAACAACTTTATCATGTGTTTTAAAATTAAAAATCCATCTTTAAAAGCGTTAACTTTTTTCTTACCTGCTAATCTCATTCTTTCATAAGAATTTATACACCCCAATTCCATTCTCATTTTTTTTGCTTTTATTGGTAACTCAACACAAAAAGAAAAGTCTTTTTGTTTTAGATCTAATATATTTGCCTGTTCAGTTTTGCCAATCACAAAAGTATATAAAATATCACTAATATTGAGTCTAAAAAATATTTTGCCAATGTAAGTAAATATGTAATTACCAACTAGAGTTATCATTGTATCGTCCTCACTGCCTGAGCTAGCTTGGTATCTAGATGCAAATATAAAATCTAATTTTTTAGCTTGTAAAACTTCATACATTTTGTTTATTTCCGCAGGATTAAAAGAACCATCCGCATTAAAGATGCAAAAATATTTAGTTTTGCACTGTTTGATTCCATGAATTAAGGCATCACCGTATCCCAAATTATCTTGATAAACTATATTTACGTCATATTCTTTAATTACCTGAATTGTGCCTATGTCCGTGGCGTGTAAAACAATGTCTGTTTTGTAATTATACTTTTTCAATTCATTTAAAACAATTGGAAGGCTTTCAGCTTCATTTTTTGCCGGGATTATTAATGTGAGATCGTTCATTTAATATATAAGTTATTTTAAAAGAATATAAATACACATTAATGTAATATTAATTAAAATAAAAAGATATTTAAACAGTTTTTATGAATAATGCACTAATATTAATAATCTATTATTTCTTAATTCTTATTTCAATAATAGGATATGGCCTCTTTTTTTTAGGACTATTTAAAAAACAACTAGATTGTAGCAATTTTGGCTACGTTGGACTATTTGGAATATACATATTATTGATATAT
>Ga0209335_10003680_pt1 | contig 15132 bp, 16 predicted proteins | sample COG_09_FD_184753 | JGI IMG/M metagenome (GOLD analysis project Ga0209335, IMG submission 184753) | Pelagic Microbial community sample from North Sea - COGITO 998_met_09 (SPAdes) (version 2) | ecosystem: Environmental > Aquatic > Marine > Neritic zone/Coastal water | place: Helgoland, sampling...
AGCTGAAGAGCAGGCAAAGAAGGAAGCTGAAGAGCAGGCAAAGAAGGAAGCTGAAGAGCAGGCAAAGAAGCAGGCTGAAGAGCAGGCTGAAGAGCAGGCAAAGAAGCAGGCTGAAGAGCAGGCAAAGAAGCAGGCTGAAGAGCAGGCAAAGAAGCAGGCTGAAGAGAAAGCAAAGAAGGAAGCTGAAGATAAGAAATTGGATACAAGTGATGTTAAAAAAGACTGGTCATATTTATATGCTATTAAAAGGGGTAAAACTGAATTAAAAGATGAAGATTATAATTATATCTATAGTCTTTTAAAACCATCCGAAAAGAAAATTATAGATAATGAAGGACCATATAAAATTCTTAGAATTAAGAATTTTATATCAAGAGATATGTTAAGATAAATATATTAATTTTTATAATTTATTTTTATTCACTCTATTTATAATTTAATTAGAGTATGCTAGACCACCCATACCAGACATAATACGGAGGACATTGTAATTGATAGCGTATACATCACGAGACTCTGGAGCATCAGAGTATAGTTGAGCATTATCAATACGAGAGAAGTTACATGTTCCCGATGGCTGATGTTCTTCTGGCTTAAGGGCAAAAGAGTATACAGCAATTGCATTGGTCCCATTACCTACAATTCCGCTAGCGGTGGCAAGGGAAATATCGGCGGCAGAATCTATACCTCCTGGACCTGTGTGATGCATCCATACTTGCTGCTTAGTGAAGTATTCTGTTCCACGCATAGCCATACGATCATGACCATTTAATTTAAGCTGATACTTACCAGTCAAGTCTGCTTGTTGACCATTGTTCCATCCTGAAGTCCATACGAGTTCCTTGACAGGATGATTGAAGTTTAGCTCAGTGCTTACAGTTGCTGATGATCCTGCCTGATATTGAACCTGTTCAATTAAGTATTCGTGAGAAACCTGTGCGAATCTTCTACGTTCATCGGTGTCAAGGTAGATGTAGTCCGCCCATAGAGTAGCAGTTGGGTTAGTCTTAAATACAGTGGAGAAGGTCGTCACGACCTTAACTTCGTGATACTGTAATGCGATGAGAGGTAGAGCGAGACCGGGGTTTCTACAGAACCAGAATTGGAGAGGGACTCTAATGCCACCACTTGGAATCTCAATTGTTCCTGCTGTGACGACTTCCAAGGCAGCGGTTGATACAACACCCTTGCAACCCGCCATACCAGCTAATTCTTGGAAAAGAGTTCCACCTGCCCCAGTCACGCCAGCAGTAACTCTTGCAGAATTACTCTGGGTTAAAGAAGACCATACATGCATCCATTGACCACTCTGACGATCAATTCTCTGACCACCAATTTCAATTTCAACATTATCAAATGCGGCCGCCCCTGGATTAGCAAGATCTTCATCTGCTGCCGAACCTGCTGTAGATAGAGTTCCAGTGAGTTCAAAGAAAAGTCTGTAGACAAGGTCACCATTTCGTGAGATAGTGGAAGTTACACGGCTTCCAGCTGCGACGTTACCATTTATGGTCTGTTCAATGGATTCCATCGAGAAGTTGGTGTGTCTGCGGTAGACAACCTTGAAGAAAGTTATTTGAGGGTTACCTGTAAGGTAGATATCCTGAGCACCATAAGCGACAAGTTGCATTAATCCTCCTCCCATGTTTTTATACTTTATACATAGAAAAAAATTTCATTTATTTTTTTAAATGATTATACGAAAATACTTTAAAAAATAAAATTAACTAACTTAAGTAATTTAGTTAGAGTATGCGAGACCTCCCATACCAGACATGATACGGAGGACATTGTAGTTTACAGCGAATACATCACGGTTTTCTCTTAGACTAGAATATAACTGTGCGTTATCGATGCGAGAGAAGTTGCAAGTTCCCGATGGCTGATGTTCTTCAGGCTTGAGTGCGAAAGAATAAACAGCGATGGTATTAGCACTCTGACCAGGAGTTGACGCGGTTCCATCACCAGCTAGTGAACCTGCGCCAGTGTGGTGCATCCATACTTGCTGCTTAGTAAAGTAGGTTGTTCCGCGCGGGGCAAAACGGTCGTGACCATTAAGTTTGAGGTGGTAATTTCCTTCAAGGCCCGCCGCGTCTCGGTCGTCACTTGCTTCTTCCATGATACCCTTATTCCAAGGCTTGGTCCAGATGAGCTCCTTTACTGGATGATTGAAGTTTAGTTCAGTGCTGGTTGTTTCACCAGCAGCAGATTGGTATTGAACCTGTTCAATTAGGTATTCGTGTGAAACCTGTGCGAATCTTCTGCGTTCATCGGTGTCTAGATAGATGTAGTCAGCCCATAGAGAAGCACCTGGGGTGGTACTGAAAGCCGTACTGAAAGTTGTAACAACCTTAACTTCATGGTACTGAAGGGCTATTAGAGGTAAGGCTAGACCGGGATTTCTACAGAACCAGAACTGTAGAGGGATTCTTAATCCGGACAGAACTGTTGCGTTCACGCCATCCCCCTTTTTACATCCACCCATACCAGTCAATTCCTGGAAAAGAGTTCCACCTGTACCATTAGCGGCAGCGATAACTCTAGCTGAATTTTCCTGTGTTAAAGAAGACCATACATGCATCCAGTGTCCACTCTGACGGTCAATTCTCTGACCACCAATTTCAATTTCAACATTGTCAAATGCCGAAGCACCTACATTTGCGTAGTCCCCGGCCCCAAGCGAGCCGGTGAGTTCGTAGAAAAGTCTGTAAACAAGGTCACCATTGCGAGAAATAGTGGAGGTTACGCGGCTACCAGCAGCTACGGCGCCGTTGATGGTCTGTTCAATGGATTCCATCGAGAAGTTGGTGTGTCTGCGGTAGACAACCTTAAAGAAAGTTATTTGTGGGTTACCCGTAAGGTAGATATCCTGAGCTCCGTAAGCGACAAGTTGCATTAATCCTCCTCCCATGTTTTTATACTTTATACTTAGAAAAAAATTTCTGAAAAAAGCGTAAATTATTTTATTATAATGTATAAAATATGAATATTGAACCATTAAAATCTTATCTCCAAAATAAAGAAGATATTAAAACAGAATTATCTAAATTCTTAGATGATAGTGTTTCTAAACGAATAGAAAATACAGAATATATAGAAAGGGGATTTTTACTAACTGATAACCTTTATTTTATCAAAAAGAATACACATGAACTTGAACATATAGGATATCTTTATTGTATCGATGGAAATACTTTAAGTATAAGGCAAAGTCAATATAGAAATGTAACATTAAACTCCAAAGAATATTACATTTTCAGAAAAAAGAAAAAGAAAACAAAGAGACAAATGATGGAAGAGTTACTAGAAACTTTATAAAAAGTAAAGTGGATGTATGTTATTTATATACTTTCTACAAATGGGACAATTTTTAGTATCGTCTAATATCATATTTTGCGTTATAGTTTCTATATCTAAACTTTTCTCTAAACAAGATTTACAAAATGTATGTCCACATGGATTTATAAAATGACTTACAGGTTCATCCATACAAACAATACACATATTTGTAGTGTTCATCTTATTTATTTTCCTTAGTAGATAAATATACTTTTCAATATTCTTTCTTTCTGTAGCGTAATCTCTTTTAGCTTTTTTAAAATCTCCCAAACTTGATAATTTATGTGATAATTCTTTTATTTTATCAATTATTTCTTTAGTTTCTTCATAATCAATTGAAGATAAATTTTCTAAAAATACTATAAAATTATCTATTTTTTTAACATTTTCATTCATTTTTTCAATTTCTTTTTTAAGATTTTTTTCAGCATTATATAAATTTTCTTGAAACCCCTTAAATTCTTCAATAATACCTTTAACTTTTTGATATAATTCGTCTATTTCATAATTATTATACTTTTCTTCATCATAATCTTCTTCTTCAAAACTACTCCGTTTATAAATAAGGTCAATTACATTTTTCTTTATTTCTTTTACTTCAGAAATATATAATGGTTCTATATCACTGTACAATTGTGATATATTATCTATACTACAATAATAGGCATCATTTTGATTTACTGTAAAAGGTAGTGGATTTGTAGCCCCTGTTTCAGTTTCAGAATAATTATTTGAGGGATGAAAATTATACATACTTAAAAGGTTATTTAGGTGCGGGACATCTACTTCAAGAGTATAATCATTTGTTGTGTTGTTATTTCCACTTTCCATTTAATAATATAATTCTATTATAGTATTTAAATATTTATTCTCTAAGTATATCCATTATCTTAAATTTTATTTTCGCACCTTTTATTTGTTTTAATTGAATTAACTTTTCTTTATATTTTTGAGGTATTTCTTTATAATAAAGTTCAGAAATATTATAAAAAGATGTTAACATTTTGAATAGTTCTTCATCGTTTGTTTTATCAATTTTTTCCATAAAAGGATCCAATACCTTTTCAACATAATTTGATAAGATACTTTCTTTTTCAAGGTGTGTAATTAAGATAGAAAAACCTATGATGTTATCAATATTCTTATTTTTCTTACATAAATCTTCATATGTATCTCCGTCGACACTAAATTTGTTAAAGAAATTATCATAATGTTTTTCACATCTCTGAGTTATAATTCTTATTTTGTTTTTACATTTTATTTCTTTTAAAATAGATACATATAAATGGACATATCTATGATGAAGTATTGACTTTTCAATAATAGTTTCTATAATATAAGGTATAAGATGTTCTTTATTGATGAGCTTAACAATATCGGCTTTAATAATATCAAAATTGTTTACTGTTAATTTATTTACAAGACTATTGATATTTTTTATATTTTCTGTATCTTCATTTTGTTTCTTTCTATATTTCTTATTTTTTTGAACACCAATACGGTAATATTTTTTATTGGTTTCAATGGAATCTAAGAAATCAACAAGTGTTGATATATCTCTATTATTTTCTGATTTATATTCTTCAAATCCTTCTTTAAAGGATGAAGTTTGAAATAAATCAATAACTCTTTCGTAAGATGTCATATTAATTATTATAGTATAATATCCTTTATATTATTTATTTTATTTATTTTATTCTTTTTCTTTTTTATCGGAAGCTTTATCAATAGTTTCATCTATAATTCCTTTTGCTTCTTTTTTTAATATATCAGTCACTTTTTCTGTATCAGGAATAATTGGTATATCTGTTTTTTTGTCTTTAACATCTGATATTAATTCTGAGACACTATTTACGATTTGTTTTTGAGGATCGGGTAAAATTTGTTCAATCACTGTATCTTTTATTTTAAGATTCGCATTTTGTTCTTGAGCAAATTTTTTCATTTCACCTTGAAAATCAAACTTTTTCTTTTTATTTTCACCTTTTCCATTTGAAAACTCTTGATCAATTTGTTTTCTTTTAATACTTTCAACCGATTTTGAAAATATCTTATATGCACTTTGATGGTCTGGATAATCTTCATATTTTCCAGATAAACCAAAAAATTGCCAACCCTCTGTCTTTAACTGTTCAACAACCATTGAGTAGCTAAAGTAATTTTTATCAAGTGAAAACAATTGTAAGAATCCATTGCTTCCTGTAACAAGTAATGATATTGTCCAAGAAGTCCAGTAGCTTATCATATCAAAGTTTTTGGGTAGTTTAGCAGGATCCATTTGTCCCATCGAAAGGATAGCTGGTAAAAGTATACTACCAGTTGTTACGATAAATCTAAAAGCATTATAATATCTTTTTGTTTCATCTCTTTTTTTTTCATAATATGTTATTTCATCCAAAAAACGATGTTTTAAGATGGCTTTATCATATGTCCTGTTTAGTTCTATATCATCAATAATACCAGATACGTTTTCTGAGAAAGTCATTATAAATATATTATATATAAAACATTCAAATGATGCGTAAAATCTATCTGTATTAAATATTTAAAGGTTTATATTATAACTAATAGCATTAAAATGGATAAAGAAGACAATAACATTAACAATTACAAATTGAAACTTAAGACTGAACAAGCCGGGGCTTTCCGTATACTCGTAGAGGCTCTAAAAGAAATTTTAACAGAAGCAAATTTTACATTTGATGAATCGGGTATAAAACTTATGGCGATGGATTCAACACACACCATTTTAATTCATATGAAATTAGAATCTGATAATTTTGAATTTTTCCATTGTCCTAAGAAAGTAACTATTGGTGTTAATATGTCTAACTTTTTCAAACTTATTAAGACAATGGGTAACTCAGAAACTTTAACACTATTTGTAGAAAATGAAAATGAAAATAAATTGGGAATTATGATCAATAATAATGAAAAGAATTCACAAACAATATACAAATTAAATCTATTAGATATTCCGGATGATAATATTAGTATTCCACCGGCTGAATTTGAAACAGAATTGTCATTACCTTCTGGAGATTTCCAAAAGATAATAAGAGATATGGTAAATATTGGAGAAAATATTGAAATTAAGAGTATCGGTTCACAACTTATCTTAAATTGTGAAGGTGATTTTGCTTCACAAGAAACAACTCTAGGTGAAACAAATAATGGATTAAAGTTCAATCAAACTTCACCAGAGTCTTTACCAATTCAAGGGGAATTTTCTTTGAAATATTTAAGTCTTTTCACAAAATGTACAAATCTATGTAATCAGATCAATCTATACATCAAAAATGATTATCCTTTAATCATAAAATATGCTGTAGCTTCACTAGGAAATATAAAACTTTGTTTAGCTCCAAATACAGGTGGAGATTAATTATCAACAACGTGTTTTTTATATAATGAATTTTCTAAAATTAATTCTGATTTGTTCTTTTCTATAAATTTATTCTTATAATCTATTGTTTCTGAAAACCATACTCTTACAATATTAAATTCTTTTTTAGGAGATATTGATAAACCATTAATCTTATCATTATCATCTTTAAGTAATGTCTCAAGAACACATTTTAAAAAGATATTCTTCCACTCTTCGATAACATTCTTAGAAGAAATTTTGAACGATAAACAACCACCTAAACGATTACTGGGGTCTTCCCAGTTTGGAAATATACGGTTCTTCATAAGAAAAAACATTCCATTTTGATAATGATTTTGTTTAAATGTATCAAAGATAAGATGGACTTCATATAAATCTTTCACACGAAATAGTTCTTTGTATGAAGACTTTCCCCATTTGTTTTCATTAATAGAATGATACCATAACGTCCATTCATTCTTGATATCAACACAATCCATCTTATATCAATATAATTTATTATAATGTTTTAAATAATTATATTAAATATATTATATTGATGTTCACTGATATTCTTAAAAAATACATGAATATATTCATAATAGTTTTGTATGTTTATATTCTTTACTCATACGATTTTAAAGAAAACATTCCACTACTACTTGTAGTAACAGGGATATTTATTTACATAATATACAATAATAAAAATGGAGCCTTTACAGGAGATATCATAGAAGGTATTGATGGAGGAGATGCTGATGATGCTGATGGAGGAGATGCTGATGGAGGAGATGCTGCCTCGGCTGCCGAGGCTGCCGCTGCTGATGGAGGAGATGCTGCCGAGGCTGCCGCTGCTGATGGAGGAGATGCTGCCTCGGCTGCCGCTGCTGATGCTGCTGGAGGAGATGCTGATGGAGGAGATGCTGATGGAGGAGATGCTGCCGAGGCTATCGCTGCTGATGCTGCTGGAGGCGGTCGTTCTATTAATCTTGTAGATAGTGAAAAGTTTCAAGAATTATTAGCTACTGTTACAGAACTTGAAAGGGAACTTCGTGAAATGGATCAAGGAGGGACATTAGGTACAAATAGTAATAAAATTTCACAACTCTTTAACCTCTATTTAGAAATAGACCCTAATTTTTCAGTTAATAATATAGGCGGCTCTATGGTAACACCAAATATAAATGTACCAGAACTACCTTCTAACTTATCTTTAAATTTAGATTTAGGTAATATCAAGATTCCAAAAGATTTATTTGAAAAGGCTAAAATGAATGAAATGAAAAAATTAAAGAAAAGAATAAGAGATTTAGAAAGTAAGGTAAATTCGATGGATCAAGAAGAACACGTTGGACTGTTACAAGAAAGAATAATGGATATTGAGATAGAAAATGATAAATGGGAACAAAAAGATATTGAAGAAAGCGAAGAAAATACTGATAACTTAAAAGCACGTAAAGTAAGGCATTTCGCAGAATACAAAACAACAACCCCAATGGGAATGTATGATGGTTTATGTTTTGATCACCTTAAAAAAGAAAATGTGTATGGTTTAGCAGATGAATCAGAAGTAAATACATTTTTAGGAACAAGTATCCCTCTAAAAGTAAAGAGGGCTGATAACTCAAAATTAGAAAATGGTCCAACTGTAGATGGTAATGAAAATACACCAAAAAGAATGAATATGTTAGAAACAAATAAAACATCTATATCTTGTTGCGAAGATTCGCCTTATTTATCTAATAACGGTTGCGTTTGTTTAACATCAGATCAAGAAGATTACCTTGTTAATAGAGGTGGAAATCACGTTGACTAAATTATCTCCCAAGCATCCTTTGATGTATAGCATCATATGTGCTAAAAGCACTTTGATCAGATTGTTGTAATCTTTTTACCCGTTCTTCTTCTCTTTTCTCTTCCATTATTTGAATTTTTTTTTGTTTTTCTAAATCTTCTTGAGACATTTCGTATGAAATACTTTTACGTTCTGTATTAGCCTGTCTTATTGTTTTACTACGATGAGAAATATCAACCGAAGATACATCTATCAGATGACTATTAGAAAAAGCATCACGATAGTCTCTGTATTGTAATCCCGAACTACTTTCACCACTAAAATCATCTACTTTATCATCTCCTAATGTAACTAAACTATCTTTTCCTCTAAAGGAAATAGAAACTTGGGGTCCTTCATAGTTTACTATCTCCCCTTTCATTTGTTTTTTCTTTTTTTCTTGAAATTTTTGATGGAAATTATTTTTACTTACATCGCCTCTCTCTATTTTATCACTTGTAAGTTTATTTTCTTCTATCCATTTTTCATACCCACTATCAAAGTTATTTTCTTGACGATTTTCTTCATATATTTTATTAAAAACATTTCTATCGAATTTATCTGATAAATTAACATTCTTTCTATTATCAGACATCTGATTACGCGTAAATTCTTCATTTTCTGTCTTTAAATCATTGTGAGATTTACGACTATCTTTTTCTCCTAATTTTTTAAGTAAAAACTGATATGCCTGTGTTATTTTTCTAAAATTTTCATCATCTCCGCCTTTATCTGGATGGTGTTTTAATGCTAATTTAAGGTATCCCTTTTTTAAAGAATTCTCATCATAATTTTTATCTAATTCAAATAATTTTAATATAAAATCTATTTTTTCATCATTTTTCATTTGTTTTTTATGTGGTTTCTTTGTCACAGTTTGTTTAGGTGTTTCCCTGGTATTAAGTCTTGCGAGTCTATTTATTTGATTTTGCTGAGATTCAATTATTTTTTTTTGTTCTTCAATATATTTTGTATATTCTTCACTAATTTCATTACTTTGTGAATTACCCATTATAATATATATAGTCCTACAAAAATTTTTTTAATATAACATATATTAAATGATAGCGGCTGCTTGCGCACCATGTATAGTAGGGACTTTAAAAGTAGGAGCGACTGCTTTAGCAGGGGCTATTGGATATTCAAAAGTAAGAGATAGAAAATTTAAAAAGACTAAAAAGAAGGTTAAAAAGACTAAAAAGAAGGTTAAAAAGAAGGATACATCAAAAACAAAGAAAGGAGGTGGTAACAGACATACCAAAAAACAAAAAGAATTTATAAGAGTTTGTCGTCGTGTTGAAAAAAACAAAGTATTAAATCCTAATATGAGAAAATTAGATTGTGAGAGTATGCTTGACCACGGTCCTAAAGAAATATCTTGGATGAAAAATTGGTATGAAGATGCCCTCAAAAATAAAAAATTAGATTGGAATAAATACAATAAACATTATTCTAAAAAGAAAACAAGAAAGAAAAGTAAAAAGCGTAATAAGACACACAGAGTTAGAATGAAGAAGTAATTTAAAGTTCCCTTTGCCATGGTTCTACATATCCCATTTCCAAGAAATCAAAGATATCTTTTTCTGTTTTAATCTCTTCACCATTTGGATCTACAATTGTTTTTTCTTCACTATCCACTTCTTCAAGGTTATACTCATTAAGAGTATACCCCTTTGTGTTTGCTTCTTGCCTCATCATTTGATTAAATTCTTTTGATCCTGTGAAGTACAGGATCGCAAATGGATATTCTTGCGGAGTAGTATACATAATGTCGATGCGCCTACCGACACCATCTCCCCCTACCTTACTAATACCGTTATACTTCTTCCTTCCAAAAGCAAGGTCTTCAATGAGATAGGCATCTTTCTTCAGCTTGTTTACAAATCGCGTATACACCGTTTTGTCTTTTGAAGTAATGAGGACATCAATATCCCCACTATCCTTCCTTCTTCTGCGGTATGAACCAGCAATTGTAATTTCTGCCTCTTTATCTACTTTCTTCAATACGTTTTTCAAAAGTGTTTCATGCTTTTGAATTTCTTCAAATGGAATCCTCTTCAAAAGGTCTTCATAATGACGTAGTCCCATTATTTGAACATTGTTCAAGAGTTCACCTTTCTTCTTGATGTTTCTGAGATCTTGAATGCAAGTGTAGCCAGCTGTAACAAGTTCTTTTGCTTTCTTTGGTCCTACGCCGTGAATCTTCATAAATTCTTCTCTTGGATCTTTAATATCCTTTATCTTTTCATAGATTGATGTTGTCCCTGTTTTCTTAATGTCGTCAATCTTCTTGTATAGACTATCGCCAACACCTTTGATAGATTTGATATTGTGTTCTGTAAGGTCTATATCAGAGTTCATCTTCTTAAGTCCTTCAATTACCTTCATATAGGATGATGCCTTGAACTTTTGTCCATTCCTTTTCTCATACTCTGAAACTTCTTTGAAAATCTTGATGATGTGTTTTATCTTTTCGGTAGATACTTCGTCCGGATCATCCTTGATAACTACATCATCCCTTATCCTCATATACCTCGCAAATCGTGGTTTTCCAGCGGCGGTCCGACCAGAGTGAGTAATAGTGATTACTGTTCCAACTGGATGTGTTTCCTTGTAGTTTTCACGGACAGCGTCATCCATACCCGAAACGGTATACTCGTGGTTCTTATCTTTGTCAATGAGATGGTATGTATCCATGTTCTTGAGAGGTTGACATACAAATCCACCAAGCAGACCTGTATACTTTCCCTTTCCTTCACTGTAATCAACAATGATACCTTCCTCGTCAAAAGAAGGTTTCAGCTTTAGCATGAGAGATGAACGTCCATCGCAATAGGCAGATTCACCTTGTTTAATCATGATCCCTTCTCCTCCTTTTTGAGTAATCTTTTTGTATGCTTCCATCATTTGTTCTTCAGACTTTATCTTCGTTTGAGGGGCGAAAACCAGAGGACACTCTAGTTCATTGAATGGTTCAGGAAACTTCTTACGGATAATCTTCCACCGCGTCTCATTGTCTTTTACGACTTTCTTTAAAATCTTAATCCTCTCAGAGAAAGGCTTATCAACATCCGGAAGGTCGTAAGCCATAAACTTAACAGGGATCCAATCTTCGTCTTCAGGTTCTTTTCTCCTTACCACTCCCATGTGTTCAAAGTTTTCTCTTCCCACCCAAAGCTCACCATCAATCCGAACTTTAGGTGGCATCGCAAGCTTAAACCATTCGGGAGATATGAAGAGCTTCATCGCGCGAGAGTAAAATTCTTGATCGTCCTCCATCCACTGAGCCCTATATCCATCGAACTTTTCAGACCAATACCACCCGATAGGTGGGGGAGGTCCTGTAGCAGATTTGGGAAAAGGCATCCCAGGATGATAGTCTTTTGCAAGCATGTATGCTTTCTTCATCTTATCTTATCTTTGTTAGTTAGTATTTTGTTTCTATGATATCTTTAAACTTTTTCAAATTTGAAATATAATTGGAGACACAATTTAAATAGTCTAAAGATGCCCTGTAGTCATTGTGGTGGAGCTGGTCACACATATGCAAGATGTCCTCAACTCACCTCTGAACAGATCAAAGAGAAGAAAGAAGCCATTAAGAAAGAAAAAGAAGAAAAAATCAAAAGAAAGATGATGCGTGAGAGATCTATTGAAGTCTACAAGAACAGAGATTACACCTTCGTGAATAACAACATGTATGAAGTAGCCGTGTATTGGGCTTTTTCCAACATACCCGAAAACGAACACAAAAAAAGAGAACGCTTTATCCGAACTATGTATATCCCTGCTATGGAGTCAAAAACTATACAACTTTGTAAGATTTATAGAATAGCTATCTTTCCTGTTCTAGAAGTCCCTTCTCAGAGGATACCCGGAGATGCGGAGAAGGTTATTCTTATCAACGATGAGTATCCAAACCTCTTCAAACTCGTAGATATTGAGCTCATACACTATCCCGATACAAGATGGGAGTTCAAAAGAGAATACAATCCTCCTAAATCAGAACTTGAACAGTGGAAAGAATTTGGACTTAAGTCCCATTATCTTCTTAAAGAAATTGAGAAGATGACGGGTGGTGGAAAATGCAAAATATATGAAAATCTGGAGCCTTTTATGGATATGATTCAAGACATACATTTACCAAATACATGTACAGAACATGATAAAGAAATTGCAGGTATCCCTTCTACCCTAACAAACATCACATAATTTAATTTATCTCATTCGCTGCTTAATATCTTTTAATTCATTTTTTAAATCCGCGAAATCATTTTTTATATTCGCTTTTAATTCATCCACGCTACCTTGAATGTGAATTATATCGTTCGCCATAATATCAATAGTATTCACTTTTTTTTCTTGAGCCTCTACTTTTAATTCTAATGACTTTAGTGTTTGAGCAGTTGAACCATAATTTATTAACATACTTCCTGCTCCCATACAAACTGCAAAAATAGGAGCTAATTGTTGAAAGTTAATACTCATGTTTCAGACAAAATGTCTTATATAATTATCCAACATTTAAATAGACTTAAAAACATGTTAAAAATAAATAAAAACTATGAGAGGTCCTTTTTTATATTCAATTATAATCTGTTTTGTATATGCTAATATAAAGACATACTTAGAGAATAAACAGAAATTTGCTAGTATTTTTGATTCAATTAACGGAATAAATAAAAAAATAGAAAATGTAGAAGTATTTATCAATAGAAAAAGGGTTCAATTTAACAATGATAAACAATTTATTAATAGGTCAAATAGTTTTAATAGTTTAGATATAGATAATAGTTATTCTTCAGGTGAAAATTAAAACATCATCATTTCATCTTCTAAACTTACTTTGCCACCCATTCCAGGACTAGGGTGTCTATCTGAATTTAATGGTTTTTTTCTCACCTCAAACCGATTATCATTATGAATTATTAATATTTGAGGTTGCCTGTATTTATCATCACCACAATCCCTATGTTCTCCAAAAGCTCTAGACATCCCTACATCAACTCTCCATAATCTATCATTATAAATAGCATTGAGATATTTACCATCCATAAACTGAGGTGTGTGGGCTATTACCATACCTTTGGCAGGTTGAACCAATTTATTTTTATGATTAATAGTTTCTAATAATCTATTAAAGTTTCTTTCCGTGTTTTCAGAGTCATCGTCTTCGCCGAATATTCTACACCAAAATGGAGACATATCATCATCATCTCTAAATATTTCATCAAAAATTTTATCTTCTGTTTTATCTGTCTTTTTTAACATCCATTTAGATACGATATTATTTATTTCGGTTATACTATATTTATCGGCTAAATCTAAACTTATCCCACCATGTACAAAAATATAACTACCTACCATCATAATAGATTTCTTTTTACTGGCATATAGTTTTGATATATTTCCACCTCGTTCAAAAGCTTTTGTCCTATGGTAATATCCATTAGGATAGCCGTCGCTTGTCATCTTCTTATTTCTTTCATTTTGAGGAACAAATTCAAGGAACTCTTTTGGAGAGACATATCTAAAATCTTTATCAATATTCATTAACTCATGATTGCCTAAAAGTCCTAAAACTCTCCCCCCAAAACGTCTAGCTTCTTCATCTAAACGTAATAATAATTTAACAATAGCCATATTACTACCTTCGTCTTCAATTACATCATTAAAATCCTTAATACAATTTTTATCCCAATCATCTGGACGACATCTGTCAATTTGATCACCCAATTGAACAATCCATGTCTTACCACCCGTCCAATGAATATTATCTACATTTTGAGGAGTAGATGATTGAGGTATAACTTCAGCCAATTTTAAGGCAGCAAGTGTAACATGTAAATCCCCATGTAAATCTCCTATAGCTACTAGTCTTTCGACAGCAGGATACATACCAATAACATCATATTGAGGGTTTAGTTTTTTTACTTCTTCTTTATGTTCTTGAGAGTATGTTTGTTTTATAACATTTCTTTCATGCGTTTCAACTGCTTCTTTCTTTTCTATTTTTGTTGTTGGTTGAGACATACGTCTCTCTCGTTGTACTTTTGGAGGACCACTGTTATTTTTTACTATATTCTTTTGCATGTTTCCTGATACAGACATTCTACGGACAGCTACTGATTTCACCCCACCACTCTCTTTTTTTTGACCGTAACTTTTTAATTTCTTATGTAACCATATATGTAATATTTTTAATAAATCCTGTCTCCTGTATTTTTTTATATCATCAAATTCAATAAGTTTATATTTTAAACATATACTTATAATTTCTTTATCAGATAATTTATTAAAATCAATATCATTTAATTTCATAATTAATAGACAAATTATAAAAAATATGATATTTATACTCGCTTCTTTCTCTGTTTTCTATTTACATTTCTTCTCGCTGTAGCCCTCCTCGCTGTAGCCCTTCTTGCTGTAGCCCTTCTCGGTGTAGCCCTCCTTGCTGTGGCCCTTCTTGGTGTAGCCCTTCTTGGTGTAGCCCTTCTTGCTGTAGCCCTTCTCGGTGTAGCCCTTCTTGCTGTGGCCCTTCTTGGTGTAGCCCTTCTTGGTGTAGCCCTTCTTGCTGTAGCCCTTCTTG
>Ga0209335_10003681_pt1 | contig 15132 bp, 16 predicted proteins | sample COG_09_FD_184753 | JGI IMG/M metagenome (GOLD analysis project Ga0209335, IMG submission 184753) | Pelagic Microbial community sample from North Sea - COGITO 998_met_09 (SPAdes) (version 2) | ecosystem: Environmental > Aquatic > Marine > Neritic zone/Coastal water | place: Helgoland, sampling...
TCTTCCATTTTTTTTCCAATATCTTTAATTTCATTGAGTGACTTTAAATCATCACTCATTTTTTCTTTTTCTTTAACTTTTTCATAGATTCGCGCAGCTTGTGCGTTCAACTTAGTCTCTGGTATAATTTTTAATTGCCTTCTGTCTGTAATGGGAGCTGTAGAGCAGCCATTAATCATAGCACCACAACAGCCACACCCAATATAGTTTAAAAATTTTCTTCTATTCATTTTAATAAATTTTTGATATTTATATAACTATAAACTTATATGAATTTAAACAATAAAATTTTAACAACACTTTTTATCATAGCTGTTTCATACGTTATATATTCTAGTTATAATTAGATAATCTATGCCCAATAAAAAAAAATCAATTGCCCTAAAATTAAGGAACTATTTTTTTACTGGTGTTATTGTTTTAGTTCCAATAGGGTTTACACTGTATTTAAGTAAATTCTTAATCAATTTTTCTACAAATTTAGTTCCCTCTGGACTCAACCCAAATACTTATCTTCCTTACTCTATACCTGGTATAGAAATAGTTTTAACAATTATCTTTATTACAATTGTGGGTGGACTTTCTTTATCTTTTTTGGGTAAAAAATTTTTACAATTAGTTGATGATCTGTTTAAAAGAATACCTATATTAAGAACTATTTACTCAGCTATTGGTCAAATGACTGAATCTTTTAGAAATCAAGAAGGTAATAAAAAAAGTGTTGTGTTAGTAGAGTACCCAAGAAATGGTTCGTGGGCTGTTGGTTTTGCAACTAAAGAAAATACTGGTGAAATTGAATCTAAAACTAAAAAAAATCTTGTTAATGTATTTGTTCCAACAACACCGAATCCAACAAGTGGTTTTTTGCTCATGATTCCAAAAAATGATTTAATCTATTTGGACATGACTTTTGAAGAAGCATCTAAGTTTATAGTTTCTGCAGGCACATCTATACCAAAAAGCTAAACCATATCATTAATTATATCAGCTTGATCATATAGTTTAAGTAATGCTTTATACTTGTCAATATTGATATTTTCTAATTCGATTTTTTTAATTTGTTTTTCTGCCATTAAAAACAAGTCTTCATTTTGAATGGGATCTGCTAATCTAAAATTTTTAACACCACTTTGTTTAAAACCAAGCAAATCACCAAAACCTCTTAGTTTCATATCTTCCTCAGAAATTTCAAAGCCATCGTTTGAATTCTTTAAAATGTTAATTCTTTTTTTAGCGTTAACACTTAAATTAGACTTAAACATCAGTATGCAGCTAGCTTGTTTGGTGCCACGACCAACTCTTCCTCTTAACTGATGTAATTGAGATAAGCCAAATTTATTAGCGTTCTCTATTATGATCACATTAGCATTAGGAAAGTCGATACCTACCTCTATAATTGTTGTTGAAACTAAAATTGAATATTCTTTGTTTAAGAATTTATTTAATATCTCTTCTTTTTTTTCATTATCAATTTTTCCATGAAGTAGGGCAACATTATTTGGGAAAATCTCGTTAAGATATTTATATTTATTAACAGATGATTGATGATCTAATTTTTTAGATTCTTCAATTAAGGGACATACCCAAAATATTTGATTTCCTTCTTTTATTTCTTTTTTAACAAAATTAATTACATCATCTATTTTGCTTTCTAATTTACTATAAGTTTTAACTTCTTTTCTGTTACTTGGTTTTTCTCTGATTATAGAGACATCCATATCACCATAAACGGACATAGTTAAAGTCCTGGGTATAGGTGTTGCTGACATTAATAGTACGTCACAGTTGTCACCTCCTTTATCTGATAGAAGTTTTCTTTGTCTCACACCAAACTTATGCTGTTCATCAATAATTATATACCCTAGGTTTGCAAAAATTATTTTTTTTTGAAAAATTGCATGTGTGCCAAAGACCATATGAGTTTTATTATTATTTAACCCTTTAACAATTCTCTTTTTTTCAATATTTTCAGATTTACTTGATAATAGTTCTATAGATATATTTTTCGGAAATAATTTTTTAGCTAAGATATAATGCTGTCTAGCTAATATTTCAGTTGGAGCCATTAGGGCAACTTGAAATCCAGAGCTAATAACATTTAATGCCGATATTAAAGAAACAATAGTTTTTCCACTACCCACATCACCCTGTAAAAGCCTAAACATTTTACTTTTAGAATTTAAATCTTTATTAATATCTTCTAATGATGCTTTTTGATCATTTGTTAGATTAAAATTTAATTTTTTAGTGATATTTATATGAGGCTTCTCTGTAAAATTTTTAGAAGTTTTTTTTATCTTTTTAATTTTCTTTCTAATTTCTGAATTAACTAAAAAGGAAGCCAATATTTCATCATACGCAAGTCTTTTATAAAAATTTGATTTATAATTTTCAATGTTAGTAGGGTCGTGTAATTTAATTATAGAATTATTCCAACTTTCATTATCAAATATTTTTAATATTTCCTTGTCATGCCACTCAGTTAAAATTGGTAGGTTTTTTAAAATTTGGTTAATAATCTTATTATAAGTTTTTTCTGTAATTCCTTCGGTTAACGAATATTTATTATCTATATTTTCTATCAAAGAACTATCTTGTGAAATATATGTAGGATTTGTTATTTGGTAACGTCCCTTATAATTGCCAATCTTTCCACTAATTGTTACCTCCTCATTTAAAGGTAAAATTTTTCGTACATAACCTTCATGACTATTAAAAAATATACAATCAATTTTTCCAGTTTGATCTAAACAATTAACTCTGTTCGGTAAATTTCGAACTCTAGGAAATTGATATTTTAGTGGAACTATTCTGATAGTTTGAATTATACCAATTTGAAGATCGCAAATTTTGCTCACTAAAGTTCTGTCTGTATAAGATTTAGGTAATCTCCACAATAAATCAAAAATATTATTAACTTTCTTTTTTTTTAAAATTTCCATGGTTTTTTTACCCACACCATTTAATTTTGTTAGATCTGCTAATAAATAATCATAATTATTTTTATTTTTCATGTTAGATACAATATATAAAATATTATGATCATTAATATAAAGGATTTAAAAAATAAAATAATTTATCGTGCTAATTATAGAGGCACGAAAGAGATGGATAAATTATTAGGTTCATTTACTAAAATATATATAAATCAATTATCAGATGATGAGTTACTACTTTTGTGTAATTTATTAGATCATGACGATGAAAACCTTTATAAACTAAATCAGGGTTTAAAAATGACAATTAAAATTGAAACAAATAAAGTTACTGAATTATTTAAATGTTATAATTATAAGAAAGTGTAGTGGCGGAGAGACTGAGATTCGAACTCAGGAAAGAGTTGCCCCTTTGCCGGTTTTCAAGACCGGTGCATTCAACCGCTCTGCCATCTCTCCGTAAGCAAGGTTTTATTATTATAAAATTTTAATTCAACAATAAAATTGATAAATTAACCATATAATGAATTAATAACTTAAATATTAATGTAATGAAAAATCAAAACTTCAATAAAGGTATAACTTTAACAGCTTTAGGTTCTTTTTGGTGGGGAGTGATAGGTGTTATTTATTTTAAATACATCTCCTTTGCAGGACCTATTGAAGTTGTTATACACCGTTGTATTTGGACATCTGTTGTATTAATAATATCAACCTTTTATTTTTCTAAGTGGAATATTTTTTTTGAAATTATTGCTAACAAAAAAAAATTAATTTGGTTATTTTTCTCAGGTTTATTAATATTTGTTAATTGGGCTACATGGATATATGCAGTAGCAACTCAAAAAATTATTGATGCAAGCTTTGGTTATTTTATAATGCCTATTTTAAGTGTCCTCTTAGGATATATTTTTTATAAGGAAAAAATTAACAAAAGGAGAGCTCTTTCAATTATATTAGTTCTAGTTTCTATATTGTTTCTGTTGATCGTTAATTTTAATTCAATTCCTTGGATGGGTATAATTGTAGCTCTTAGTTGGGGTTTTTATAATTTAATAAGAAAAAAAATTAATGTTGATACGGATATTGGTTTATTAATTGAAAGTCTTTTTATACTCCCTTTTGCTTTATTTTCTTTTTTTTTAATTTTTCAAAATAATCTAAATGACTTTAGTTTATCAAATCCATCATTAATGCTATTATTAATGTTGGCAGGTCCAATGACGGTAATACCACTTTTTATGTATGTTAGAGGAGTTGAGCTCTGTGGTCTTGGACCAACAGGAATGATATTTTATATAACACCAACATTTCAGTTTTTACTAGGTTTTTTTTATTATAATGAACCTTTTTCATTTGAAAAATCCTTAAGTTTCATTTTAATATGGATTGCTGTAATCATTTATTTAAAAGATTTATATGAAAATAATTAAATATTTTATAATTTTGTTTTTGTTTATTAATAGCAACACATTAAATGCAGATGACAAACTATTTAATGAATGGTTAAGAGAATTCAAAATCTATGCGTTAAAAAATAATATTTCTGAATCAACTTTTGATATGGCCATGTCAGACGTTATATTTCTCCCTAAAGTAATTAAGTATGATCGTTTTCAGCCTGAATTTTATGAAGATACAAAAACCTACATTTCCAAAAGAGCCTCTAGTCAAAAAGTCAAACAAGGCACTAAATTATATAAATTAAATGAAAACTTTATAAATTCAATTGATAATAAATTTTCAGTAGAAAAAAGTTTACTACTAGCTTTGATGGGTATAGAGACAAATTTTGGTACTTATGTCGGTAAAATGGATATTTTGTCTTCTCTTGCAACATTAAGTTTTGACGAAAGAAGATCTGAATTCTTTACAAAAGAGCTGATTATAATTCTTCAATTAATAGAAATTCAAGCAATAGACCATAATATTTTATATGGTTCTTGGGCGGGCGCTTTTGGAAATTTTCAGTTTATGCCTTCAACTATTAACCGTTATGCAATTGATTATGATAAAAATAATATTATTGAACTTAAATCAACTAAAGATTCTTTTGCATCAGCAGCTAATTATATTAATAAAATTGGATGGAAAAAAAATCAACCTTGTTTTATTAGGGTTAATTTAACCAAAGATGTGCCTAAAAGATTACTAAACACATCAGCTAAAAAATTACATAATAAAAATAAATTTGAAGTCTTAAAACAATATATAAATAATAAAGATAGTTATAATGTTGATGATAATTTAATTGCAGCTATTATTACCCCAGATAAAGACATTATACCAAATGCTGAAAATTTAGAGCCAGCTTATATAGTTTTTGAAAATTATGAAAAAATACTTCAATGGAATAGATCATTAAGGTTTGGTCTTGCCGTATGCACATTGAAAAAAAAGTTTGAAAATGTTTTATAGATATATCTTATTTATAATCGTTCTTTTATGCATATCAAATTGCTCTATGGAAACTTTAGTTAAAAATAAACCAAGTGAAAATTTAGTTAATGGTTTTTCAAACAAAGGCTTTGCTTTAGTTTATAGCGAAAACCTTTATCAAAAAAAAATAGTTGATAATAAAATTACTGAGCGCAGCTTAACAATATTTCAGAAAAATTTGAAAACGAATACACAGGTTAAGATTACCAATATTCTTAACAACAGGTCCATAATAGCTGTTGTAGGAAAAAACTCTAAATATCCTTCATTTAATAATGCTGTACTTTCCATAAGAATAGCTGATGAATTAGATTTGGATACCGATGAGCCATATATTGAAATTTTAGAAATACTTGAAAACTCTATATTTATAGCTCAAAAAGCAAAAACATATGAGGAAGAAAAAAATGTAGCAGAAAAAGCACCAGTTAATGGCATTGCTATTAATGATCTAAACTCAGAAAAAATAAAAAGCAAAAAAATAAAAAATAAAAAATTTTCTTATATAGTAAAAATTGCTGATTTTTACTTTCAGGATACTGCTATAATTATGCTTGATAGAATCATGACTGAGAGTTTAATTAAAAACCCTAAAATAAAAAAAATTTCAGATAAAAAATATAGAGTATATCTTGGTCCTTTTAACAACATTAATTCTCTACAAAAATCATATAATGATATAAGCATATTAGAATTTGAAAACATCGAAATTATAAAAAATGATTAAAATAAAATTTATAGTAATATTAATAGGTATATTATTAACCTTTAATTCAAATGCTGCCTTTGACGTAAAAGCAAGAACCGCAATATTGCAAGACTATTTTTCTGGAGAAATTTTATATGAAAAAGATGCAGACAAATCTATATATCCTGCTTCAATGACTAAAATTATGACAGCTATTATTGCTTTTGATTTAATAAAAAGTGGAGATTTGGATTTAAATGAAAAATTCTTGATTTCGGAGAATGCTTGGCGATTATCATCTGCTGGATATTCTTCAATGTTTATAATGGTGGGTGACTCGGTAAGTGTAGAAGATCTTCTTAAAGGTATAATTATTGCATCAGGTAATGATGCCTGTGTTGCTTTGGCTGAAGGCATAGCAGGTACTGAAGATGAATTTGCTATAATGATGACATCAAAAGCCAAAGAAATTGGTATGGAGAATACAAATTTTGCAAACGCATCAGGAATTAATAATACAGAAAACGTATCAACAGTTAGGGATATTATGATTATGTCTAATTATCTTATTAAAAATTTTCCAGAAGAATATAAATATTTTGCAGAAAAAGAATTTAGATGGGATAGAACTGGTGGTGATCCTATTACTCAAGGAAATAGAAACCCCTTATTATATAAAAATCTTGGTGCTGATGGTATAAAAACTGGTTACCTAGCAGTTGAAAAATATTCATTGGCTTCTTCTGTTTATAGAAATGGAAGACGATTGATAGCTGTTGGGAGTGGTTTTAATTCTAAAAATGATAGATCTAAAGAAAGTGCGAAACTTATAACCTGGGGGTTAACAAATTTTGACTTAATTGAAATTGCAAAATCTAATAAGCCAATAGACAATCTCGATGTTTGGCTTGGAAAAAAAGACTTTGTTGGTGTGTATGTTAAGTCAGATATTTATAAAACTATTCCAAAAGCACGTAAAAAATTTTTGAAAATATCTGTTGTTTATCAAGGTCCTGTTCAAGCACCTATTAAAAAAGATGATATTTTAGGAAAAATAAAAATTAAGTATAAAGATGAAATTATAGAAGAATATGATTTATTTGCTTTTGAAGATGTTAAAAAATTAAATGTATTTTCTAGATTAATGAAATCAATTAATTTTTTAATTTGGGGTGATGTATAAAAAGCCAATAATAGTATTTGAAGGTATAGAGGGGACTGGTAAATCTCATCATATAAAAAAAGTAGCCTTTTATCTAAAAAATAATAAAAAAGAATTTATCCAGATTAGAGAACCAGGTGGAAGTAAAAACTCAGAAAAGATAAGAAGACTTATTCTCAATAACAAGTCTACGTTTAATAAATATACTGATTTATTGTTATATTTATCCGCAAGAAGTGAAAACATAGAATTGATTAAAAAAAATATTGGACAAAAAATTATATTAATTGATAGGTTTTCAGATTCTACAATTGCATATCAGCATTATGGTATGGGAGTAAATCTTAACTTTATCAAAAATATTAATGACTATCTGTTAAAAGATATAAAAGTAGATTTTACATTTTTAAATGTAGTTAATCAAAAAAATATGAAGAAAAGGTTAATTAAAAGAAAAAATTTGAATAGATACGATAAATTTAATAGCAATTTTTATGACAATGTTCAGAAAGGGTTTATTAAAATTTTAAAAAATAAACCAAAAAAATATATGAAAATTGATTCAAACCTAGATATTAAACATAATGAAAAAATTGTAATAAATAAAATTAAAGATTTGATTTGAATATGAATTTAATTCCATCTGAAAATACACAATTATTTGGAATGAGTAAATTTTTTAATGAAATTATCACACTTCATAATCAAAAAAAAATGCCGACTAAAATTTTATTATCAGGAAAAAAAGGCCTTGGTAAATCTACATTAGCTTATCATATTATAAATTATATTTTATCGACTAACGAGAAGTTTGAATATGATTCAAGGAAATTAATTATTAATAAAGATAATAGATCTTTTAAGTTATTACAGAATAAAACACATCCAAACTTTTATTTAGTTGACTTGTTAAGTGAAAAAAAAAATATTGATGTTGTTCAAATTCGTGAAATGATTAGTTATACTAATAAATCAACGTTTAACAACATGGGTAGATTTATATTAATCGATAATATTGAAAATCTTAATAAAAATTCTGTTAATGCATTACTTAAAATTATTGAAGAACCAAATGATGGTGTTTTTTTTATTTTGATAAATAACAGTGAAAAATATATTTTACCAACATTAAAATCTAGGTGTTTAACATTTAAGATTAGCTTAACATTTGATGACTCTATGCTTATTTCAAATAAAATATTAAATGAAAATATATTTAATTTAGTTAATCACGACTTAATTAATTATTATAATACACCTGGTGAGGTTATTAATTTGATCAATTTTTCTATGGATAAGAAGATAAATTTAAAAAATTACACATTAGTTAGTTTTTTAAATTTATTAATTGATAATGGATATTATAAAAAAAATAAATTTGTAAAAACTCTCTTAATTAACTTTATTGAATTATTTTTTTTAAAAGAGTACAAACTAAGTAAATCAAAAAATTCTTTATTAAGTTTTTATCACATGTTTATTGACAAGATTCATAATACGGAAAAATTTAATCTTGATGAAGAAAGTTTATTTTTAGAATTTAAGTCAAAACTATTAAATGGATAAAAATTACTACATAACTACACCTATTTATTACCCTTCAGCAAAACCTCATATGGGGCATGCATACTCAAGTATAATTGCTGATTTTTTTGCTCGTTTTAAACGCATAGATGGATTTGATGTTCATTTTCTTACTGGTACAGATGAACATGGTTTAAAGATACAACGAGCAGCTGAGAATAGAAATATAGAACCTCTTAAATTTTGTGATAAAATTAGTCAAACTTTTCGTGACCTTTCAGAAACATTAAATTTGTCTAATACAGATTTTATAAGAACAACCGAGAATAGACATAAAAAAACAGTTCAATATTTGTGGTCAGAACTTGAAAAAAATGATGACATTTATTTATCAAAATATTCTGGTTGGTATTCTGTTTCTGATGAAGCTTTTTATAACGAAGATGAGATTATTGACAAGGAGGGGATTAAGCTTGCTGAAGCATCTGGATCACAGGTTGAGTGGATTGAGGAAGAGTCTTATTTTTTTAGATTATCTAAATGGCAAGACAAACTTCTAGATTATTATGAAAAAAATCCAGATTTTATCTTACCAAAACCGAGAAAAAATGAAGTTATAAGTTTTGTAAAGAGCGGTTTAAAAGATTTATCCATTAGTAGAAAAACTTTTTCATGGGGCATTAAAGTACCAAATAACCCTAATCACGTAATTTACGTTTGGTTAGATGCCTTAACAAATTATATCAGTGCTCTTAACTATCCAGATACTAACAATTCATTATTTAAAAAATTTTGGCCTGCATCTGTTCATTTAATAGGTAAAGATATCTTGAGGTTTCATGCTGTTTATTGGCCTGCTTTTTTAATGGCTGCTAAAATCCCATTACCAAATAGGGTTTATGGTCATGGATGGATTTTATCGGGTGAAGAAAAAATGTCTAAATCTAAAGGCAACATTTTAGATCCACTTGATATAATTGATACATATGGTCTTGACCCATTAAGATACTATTTAATTAAAGAAGTTTCATTTGGTAACGATGGAAATATATCTAAAGATAAGTTGGAAGATTGTATTAACAGTGATTTAGCTAATAATTATGGAAATTTATGCCAAAGAGTTACTGCTTTTGCTGAAAAAAATTGCTCATTAAAAGTTCCTGTATTTAAAGATTTTAATGAAGATGACCTTATAATGCTAAATAAATTTACTGATAATTTATCAAATATAAGAAAAGAAATTGATAAACAAAATATTAATTTTTACATTAGCTTTATTGTTAGCGCTTTATTCGAAGCTAACAAATATTTTAATGATCAAGAGCCTTGGAAAAAGAAAGATGACCAAGATCGTTTAAATGCAATAGTATATACATCACTAGAGATGATCAGAAAGATTTCATTTATGCTTTATCCAATCATTCCAAATTCTATTGAAAAAGCTCTGAAAATATTCAATCTAAATTCTGACGATATAAATCTTGAGACTATTGCTACACATAAATATTTGAAATCTGGAAGTGGTATAAATAAGATAGATATTCTATTTAAGAAAATTGAAAAAAAAAATGATTGATTCTCATTGTCATCTAGATCACGAACCGTTAATGGAAAACCTCATTGAGGTTATAAACAGATCCAAGGAAACTGGTATTACTAAACTTTTAACTATATGCACAACGCTAGACAGTTTTGAAAGAATTAAAACCATAATTGAAAAGGATAAAATGATTTATGGGACTTATGGTATTCATCCACATGAAACTAAGAACAATCATGTAGATAAAAAAACAATAATTAATGAAGTTATTAAAAATAATAAAATTATTGGCATCGGTGAGACCGGCTTAGATTTTTTTTATAATCATAGCGATAAAAATAAACAAATAAATAGCTTTAAAAATCATATCGAGGCATCCATAGAACTAAATATACCAATCATTATTCACTCAAGAAATGCTGAGAACGAAACTTTTGAGATACTCAACTCATATAAAGATAAAAGATTAAATATATTAATGCATTGTTTCACTGGTTCATTACAATTTGCAAAAAACCTATTAACATTAGGTGCTTTTTTTTCTGCCAGTGGAATAATTACTTTCAAAAATAGTCTAGACCTTCAAAATACATTTAAATCCATACCATTAGAAAAACTTCTAATAGAGACAGATAGTCCATTTTTAGCACCTATACCAATGAGGGGAAAAAAAAATGAACCTAGCTTTATAAAATATACTTTATCTAAGTTAGCTTTATTAAGGGACATATCAGATGAGAAAATGATTACTATTACAACTAATAATTTTAATAATTTATTTTTTAAATGAAAGTGAAATTTACACTTTTAGGAACAGGTAGCTCAATGGGTGTGCCAAGACCAGATGGTTTTTTTGGAAAATGTGACCCTAATAACAAAAAAAATTACAGAACTAGATGTTCTGCATTAATTTCCTTTAATAAAAAAAATATATTAATTGATACAAGTCCAGATTTAAGGCATCAATTATTATCCACAAACATAACCACAGTAGACAATGTGCTATATACCCATTTCCATGCTGACCAAACGCATGGCATTAATGACTTAAGAGTTTTTTATTTAAAGAAACAAAAAAAAATTGACATATATAGTGATAAGCTTACTGCAAAATATCTTTCTGAAAATTTTTCATATTGTTTTATTAAAAAATATGATTATCCAGCAATTTTAAATTTAAAACCACTAAAAAAAAATTTCAAGATAGGTGATATAAATAAAAAAATTAGTATTAAAGCCATAAAAGTGAAACATGGACTAATAGATTCTATAGCTTACATTATTAATAGTAAGATTGCCTATGTTAGTGATGCAAATGAGTTTTATAAAAAAGATTATATTCACTTTAAAGGTTTAAAATATCTTATAATTGATTGTTTGAGATTTAATAAACACCCTTCACATTTTAATTTAGATGATGTATTTAAAATCGTTAATTCCTTAAGACCGAGAAAAACTATTTTAACCAACCTGCATTCTGACCTTGATTACAATCAATTATTGAAAATATTGCCTAATAATATAATACCTGGATACGATGGTTTGACCGTTATAATTTAATATGAAAAAAAATATAATAGTAATTACTGGAGGAGCCGGATTTGTGGGCTCAAATTTAATTACTTTACTTTTAAAAAAAACAAAATTTAAAATAATAAGTATTGATAATTATTCATCTGGTTCAATTAACAATCACATTAAAGATAAAAGAGTAAAATATATTAAGGCTGACACCAAAGATATTGTAAAATTATTGAATAAACCCGGAGCAATAAATTCAATTTTCCACTTTGGTGAATTTGCTCGTATCTATCAAAGCTTTATAAACATGAATGATTGTATTAATTCAAATACTATTGGATCAAATGCTGTTTTTAATTTTTGCTTAAAGCATAAGATTAAACTTATTTACTCAGCTACTTCTGCTACTCTTGGAAATAATGGCAATGATAAAAATCTTTCCCCTTATGCATTCACAAAAGCTAAAAATTTAGAACTACTAGAAAATCTTAAAAGATGGTTTAATTTTAAGTTTGAGGTTATTTATTTTTATAATGTCTATGGTCCCAATCAAATATGTAAAGGTAATATGGCAACTGTAATAGGAATATTTGAAAACTGTTTTAAAACCAATAAACCAATTACAATTGTAAAACCAGGTTCTCAATCAAGAAGATTTACACACATATTTGATACAGTAAATATTTGTTATTTAGCTTGGAAAAATAATAAATGTAGACATTATAGTATTTCTAATCGCAAAAGTTATACAATTTTAGAAGTTGCAAAAATGTTTGGATCTAAAATTAAATTTTTAAAACAAAGACCTGGTGAGAGATACGCATCAGCCCTCACTAATTTAAATCTAAAAAATAAAGTTTTTAAGCATTTTGGCAAAATAAAATTAAAAGATTATATTAGTAATATAACTAAATAATAAACTTATTCTAGCAATTGGCTTAGCCTGTCGGTTATCTTTTTTGACGTCGGTTTTGTGAAGGATGCAAATGTATCTTCAATCTTACCTTCTTTGTTGATTAGAATTTTATGAAAATTCCATTTTGGAACAGTTGATTTTCCATAATTTTTTTTTGCCCATTTATATATCTCATGAGCGTTTTCACCTTTCACATCAACTTTGTCCATAATTGGAAAGGTAATATTAAAATTCGTTTCACAAAAATTTTTTATTTCGCTGTTAGTTCCTGGTTCCTGACCACCAAACTGATTAGAGGGTATTCCCAGAACAACAAAATTTTTTTCTTTATAATTTTCATATAGCACTTGAAGATCAGCATATTGTTTTGTGAAACCACAATTACTTGCTACATTAACCATTAAAACTGTTTTTCCTCTAAACTCATTTAGATTGATAACTGTATTATTAATATCTTTAATTTTTAAATCAAAAAATAATTTTTCATATTTGGCTTCAACTTTTTCAAAGAAAGAAAACATAAATAAACTTATTAGAATTAATAGATAATTTTTATATAACATAAATTATTTTTTTGTAGCAATTATTAATATAAAATATCCAAATAATGTTGATAGTAAGGATCCGGCTAATACTCCAATTTTTACCCCATCAATGTATTGAATATTTTCAGTAAATGCTAGGTTCCCAACAAATAGACTCATTGTAAAACCAATACCCGTTAGAACAGACACTCCATACAAACTAAACCAACTTGAGTTATCAGGCATTTGAGCAGCTCCAATCTTAACCGCAATATAGGAAAAAATCATAACTCCAACTTGTTTACCAATAAATAGGCCAAGAAGAATACCAAGTGGGACGGGTAGCAATAATGATGATAGAGACAGCCCCTCTAATGAAACACCTGCATTGGCAAATGCAAATATTGGCATTATCATAAAGGCAACGTAAGGGCTTATTGCATGCTCTAATTTAATTAATAAAGAGAAATCTTTATCTTTAGTTCTATGTGGTATGGTCGAGGCCAGAAGTACACCCGCAATTGTTGCGTGTATGCCAGACTTGTATGTAAAGAACCACATGAATGCACCAATTATTAAGTAAGGTAAAAATTTCCTAACTCCAAATTTATTTAGTGTAAGTAAAAATATATAAGATATTAAGATTAAACTTAAATAACTTATACTTAAATCTCCTGAGTAAAAAAAAGCAATAATAAGAATTGCACCAAGATCATCAATAATTGCAAGAGCTGTTAAAAAAACTTTCAATGAAACGGGAACTCTTGATCCAAGAAGTGATAAAATTCCTAATGAAAAAGCAATATCAGTAGCTGATGGAATAGCCCAACCATTCATAGTTTCGGTGTTTCCAAAATTTATACCAATGTAAACTAGGGCAGGGATTACCATGCCTCCCACAGCGCCAATTATTGGGAGCAATGCTTTTTTTAAATTAGATAACTCACCTTGAATGAACTCTCTTTTAATTTCTAATGTTACAAAGAAAAAAAATATTGCCATCAACAAATCATTAATCCAATGATGGACAGAAAGTTTTAAACCAAGGTCATTAATACCAATAAATAAATATTGTTCTAATGTACTAAAATATATTTCGCTAAAACCTGAGTTGCTTATTATTAAAGCTATAATTGCTGCTATTAACAAAACCAAGCCACTTGCTGCTTCTAATTGAAAGAACCATTTAAAAGGTTTTGATACGGTCTTAATCATAATATTAAATTAAATCTTTGAAAAATAATCCAACATCATAAATAGTTTCATACAAATTATAAAGTAGAAATTCAATGTTTGGGACAATATTGCTAATTAGCACCTGAAAAGTATCTAAAATAATAACTAGAGCTATAAAAGAAATTATAAAAATAATAATAAAATTCAATATATTATTCTTTTTTTTACTCTTAGTAGCTTGAAATCCTGCAGACTCATCATCCTTATTTTTTTTTTTCATTGAACTTTCTTCAACTACAAAATTATCTTTAATTGTTTTATCTAAAAGCTCTATAGTTTCTGATTTTTCAATTTCTATAGGTTCAACTTCATCTATGGGTACTATTGTTTTTTTTTCATATTTATTGGGATTTTTTGTGGTTAGAGTTTCGTTTATAATTTTTTTTTTAAAAAACCATCTATGATTACAGCTATTACATTCTAATAATCTGCCTTTTTCAGGGATGAGGATTGAGTCAATATTAAATTTTTTTTTACAGTTATCGCACGTAATAATCATTATTTATTTATACTCGATTCTTTTAAAAAAGACTTAATTTTGATGATATTTATTCTTTGATATTATCAATATCTAATGTATTAGTACCTCAATCGGGGCGTAGCGCAGCCTGGTAGCGCATCTGGTTTGGGACCAGAGGGTCGCAGG
>Ga0209335_10003684_pt1 | contig 15125 bp, 19 predicted proteins | sample COG_09_FD_184753 | JGI IMG/M metagenome (GOLD analysis project Ga0209335, IMG submission 184753) | Pelagic Microbial community sample from North Sea - COGITO 998_met_09 (SPAdes) (version 2) | ecosystem: Environmental > Aquatic > Marine > Neritic zone/Coastal water | place: Helgoland, sampling...
CGATCAAAACGTTGACGAAAGTGAGACGGCCTAGCTATCAAAGTATCAGTTTCTTCATTGGTTGCGGAAGCATGCAACCGACGTTATTTGCATGTTAATTATATTCTTCTCTAGAGATATGTGATGCCTTCAAATCTAACTGGAAATAGATTTGGCGGATCAAGCCTCAATGAATAGAACTCGAGAACGAAACTCCATCCCTCAGAACCTCTGATTCCATGGCATTAACATGATCAAGCTGGCCATAGCACAGTTCCCTGTAATACCTGCGAATAGCAACCCAAGGCCGATACCAACAACCAAGTAGACGGGCCATACAATACCTGTCAGCGATAATCCGCCAAAAAAAAGAAGCAATATAGCGATAGATATTTGGACCTGGCGCGAGACACTTAGCGGCAATTTGCGATCTCCGCCACCTGCCGTCGGAAGGCCTTGTTGCGACCATGCATTCAATCCCCCTTGCAGATATTTGGTGCTTGAAAGTCCGCTGGCATCGATACTTGGTGCTGCATTCTTTGTACGCACGCCAGAACTGCAGTAAAATACTGCTAATTTTCCAGCCAATGTTTTTTCTAACGCCTCATCGATTTGCGCTGAGGGTAATAACAATGCGCCTGGGATTCGTTCACTATTGAATTCGGTTTCGTCACGGATATCGAGCACGATCACCTCGTCATTTCGTAAAAGTACCTCAAGTGCCTCTGGCGTGATCGCTTGCATTGCTATTCCTTTAAATCACATTCTATTTATATATTATATAATAAATGAATATGATATGCAATGTTATCAAGGCCAATGAAAATTATAAAAAGCCACCTGACAGCTCCGTTAATAGAATTGTACCTGTTTGACCCAGCAACTTTCTCCAAAGTACTATGGGTTTCGTTATATTTGTTATATGTCTGTCCGGATAAAAATTCGTAGTAATAACTGGCCTAAGCGCCGATGGACGAATGAAAATGGTTGATCAAGCTATGCTCGCAGGAGCTGTACAAGCTGCAGATTTCCTCAAAGCGCTCGCCAACGAGAATAGGCTATTGATTCTCTGCCATCTCAGTGAAGGTGAAATGTCCGTGTCTGAACTCGAAGAGGCTCTTGGTCTTCGCCAACCGACACTTTCGCAACAACTTTCGCGGTTACGAACAGATAATCTTGTGTCCACCCGACGAGATGGCAAAACAATCTATTACACATTATCTAGTAATGAAGTGGGGCAGATGCTCGAACTCATGTACGGATTATTCTGCTCACCAGAAGCAAAAACGGCGCGCGAAGAAATGATCAAAAAGCGTCAAAAAACTCCGCAGCCTGCATAAACTTACATAAGTCTGCTCGCCCTCAGTTTTGAGGCTTTTTAGCACCTTCTATGTTGGCTTCATCACGGCCTGTTTCAGGCGTGACATCCAATACCCGCGCACGCCCCAGTATAACAATATCCGATTTACAATCCGTCATACATGGCGCGCCGCCTTTTGGTTGAGCATCAGGGCGAGGATCCATGAAAAACTGTGTCTTATTGGGCATCTCAATTGTACCAATATTTTCAGCGCTTACAGTCGTTTCCCACTCTAACACTTGGTTCATGTAAAGTAGGTACGCTGTCAATGAGTAGACTTCGTCGTCAGTCAACGACTGCGCTTCGCCAAAGGGCATCGCGCGTTTGATGTAATCAAATATGGTAGATGCATAAGGCCAGTAACTCCCGATAGTCTTTTCAGGTCGTGTTTCCAGGAGAGTGTCATGACCGCCGACAAGAACCGGGTATCGCCCGGCACCTTCACCAAATTCTCCATGGCATGCGGCGCACTTTTCAATATAGACAGATTCACCTATTTCTGGCGAACCAGATCCGGCAGGGGCCCCAAGACCATCGGGCCGCACATCAATGTCCCAACTTTGAATTTCTTCCTGTGTCGCCACACGGCCAATGCTTGGAAAAATTCGATCAGTCGCATGTACTGACGATGAAATCAGACAAATACCGAATATTGCCAATAATATCTTACGCAAGTCGGACATTTTCGACCTCGCCCGTCTTGGTCACGTGCCATGTCTGTATAGAATTATTGTGATAGATTGAATTCACGCCGCGTACTTTTTGCAGTTCTGTCATTTGTGGCTGAACATAACCTGTCTCATCGATGGCGCGACTTTGTATATAAAGTTCTTCGCCATTCCATTCCCACCCATCGAGATAAAAACGCGTTAAACACTTCTGTAAAACAGGACCTTCCAATCGCGCTTCTCGCCAATTCCGCCCACCGTCCAGCGAAACATCGACTCGCTTTACAGACCCGCGCCCCGACCATGCTAATCCAGTAAGAACATTCGCACCCTTGTGATGGAGTGGATTTTCCGGGCAAGGATTCGTGATCACCGATTTACAATCCATTTCCCACGTGAACCGCCGTGCCCGGCCATCCGGCATGAGATCTGTATATTTAGATGTCTCTTCTCGGGCTTGCCATGCACCGTCGCCGACTTCAATCCGGCGCAACCATTTGACCCACATATTTCCTTCGAAGCCTGGAACCACTAGTCGAACCGGGTACCCCTGCTCCATCCTTAGTCGCTCACCATTCATGAACAAGGCGACCATACAGTCATCTAGCGCCTTGGCCATCGGTAGGGATCGGTTCATGCCAGCGCTATCACCGCCCTCAACCAACAACCAATCTGCCTTTGGCTTAACGCCTGCTTCTTCTAAAAGTAACTTTAGCGGGACACCCGTATACTGAACGCAATGCACCATGCCATGCGTGAACTGAACGGAATTAAGTTGGGCATTACGCCATTCCATGCCGCCATTAGCCGCACATTCCAAAAAGAAAAATTTTGAGACCCTGGGAAGACGAAGAAGGTCGTCCATAGTGAACAAGAGTGGGCGATCAACCATACCATGAATCATCAATTTGTGTTCGGCCGGATCGACGTCAGCAGCACCAGCGTGATGACGCTCGAAACAAACGCCGTTGGGCGTGACGAAACCATCCAGGGCATACAAAGGAGTGAAATTGATAGAAGATTCCCGGGTCGCAGTAAGCCATTCCACGCTTCTTCGGATCACGGTCTCTTCGTGTGGTGACGGCATCCCATAGGGTGCATCATCAACACTTGCGCCAAGGTATTGGCTCCACTCAGGCACACCCAAACCAGCCGCTTTTGCGTTGCCAGCCGAACCCAATAAACCAGATGTCGCGAGAGCAGCCCCACCCAAGCCAGCACCAATCAAACTTCGGCGCTGCAGATCTGGTTGATTTTTTCCCTTATTAGGTTTCTCCGCCATCCCTGATATCTCCCGGCATTCACGATTTCGATGGTTATATATTCGTTTTTATCATTATATATTTATCGAATATGTTGTCCAGTCGAGATATCACTCATCAACTTTTTTGATGCGCGCGGACGTACTCATGAAATTTCTGTTTATCGTAAGCTTTTTGCTCGACGTATTCGAACATCGCCAAGAAATGCCCTGGCTTAAAATATCCAGGGATACGAGCGACTTCGCTTTCACGTCCTGATTTTCCCATTGCCGCATCCGCATCATCATCAAAAAACTGAATTGTCGGCGTGAACCGAACTTGCCATTTTTTCGCGAGATCTTTTTCTGAAAGTTCCTCACCATCAAAATCGGTCACAATGCGCGATCCGATAATATTTAACTGAAGCACATTGAAATTTGACTTCACGAAGTCGAGAATCTTTGGTTGGGCCAAGTTTACGCGATGCGTTTCTTTGCAATACGGGCAGCCTTTTAGCTCCCAGAACACGACAAAGCGTTTGCCGTTCGCATGAGCATCCGCCATGTCCTCGCCCATGATCAAAAATGAATCCAGGAACCACGACTGATAGATCAATCCATCATCTGTGTAGGTAAGCTCCTCAGCCAATACACTCGGATTGAATCCAACCAGCAGCGCAGCTGTTGCGGCGGCCGTTCCAAAATAGTTAAACATTCTGCGTGTAATCATATTGAAACAGCTCCATGATTTTTCGTATTCTATTTAACGAATATGAATTGTAATCTGTTAACCCATGATCGCAAGTGTAGGAACATTCGGCATGACTATTGGAAGACAAGTTCTATACACACTATCAATAGCTTTCTTTTTTACAATTTCAGCGACGATGGGAAATGCAGATAGCTTTGATGAGGGCGTCGCTAAAACTTATGCCCCCTATCGCTCTGCAACCAGTTATCTCCGAACCGGCAATACTGGACTTGCATCACTTGATCTTGCAGAAGCCCATGACGCCTGGAAATCAGTGCAATCGATAGCAACACAATCGCCACCTGCAGCGTACACAAACGATCCTAAATTTCTAAGTGATATTGGAAAAATCAGAGCACGACTTGCGCTTGGCCTTGCGCTAGCTGAAAGCGACGACGGCAAGTCCGCACTTAAAGAACTCAAACCCATTCGCAGCATAATTTATGAACTCAGGAAACGGAACGGTGTCCGGCTATATGCGGATTGCATCACAGAACTGAATATGTCCATGGCTGGAATGTCCAAGTATCGTCACAATCTACCTGCTTTAACAGATCCAAAAGAACGCAGCACAGTGGCGAATGCGGCCACAGAGTATGGAGCAATCGCGGTTGATTGCATCGGCCTTGCCCCCCCTGGGCATCACCAAAATCTAGAGTTTCAACGGCTGGCTAAGAATACCAAGGCTTCTGCTACGGCGCTGTCCGAAGCCGCTAAGATGGGCGATCCCGTTCGCTACCTGAATATATTGAGGGAAATTCGTTCGCTTGATCGAATTATTTATTTTCGATTTGGCGGATAAGTTATCCGACGCGGCCCAAGGCTGGGAATGCTTCTAAAAGCCAAAATGCAACATCTGCCACACTACCTGTCAGGAACAAAATTCCGGTCAAGATCAAGAAGGCACCGATCCCTTTTTCGATCGTGCCCATGTGGCGTTTGATCCCCGGCATGACCCGAAGCGCAGGTCCAATAGCCATTGCGACCAACAAAAACGGGATTCCAATCCCCGCCGCATAACTTGCAAGCAAGGAAACCCCGCTCATAATATCTTCTTCTGTTCCAGCAACCATCAAAATTGCAGCAAGCACAGGGCCGACACACGGGGTCCAGCCGAATGCGAATGCCAGCCCCATTAGAAAAGCACCAAAAAACCCGATGGGTTTGGCGGGCCCATTGAACCGAGCCTCACGATAAAGCAACGGGATGCGCACAATACCAAGGAAGTGAACACCCATGATGATGATCAAGATTCCTGCAGCTCGCCCGATCCAGAGCATATTCTCGGCTAACAGCTGACCAAGATATGATGCTGTCGCACCGAAAAGAATGAATACAGCGCCAAAGCCCGTAACAAAGAACAATGCTGAAGCAAAAACGCGCCGATTTGCACCTGGCGGCGGCCCGCTTTCTGCCGTCATTTCCGAAAGGCTAACACCGCCGATAAAACACAAATAGGGCGGCACTAACGGTAGAATACATGGCGATAGAAAACTCAGAAGGCCTGCGATGAATGCACCAGCAATGCTGACATCAAAGTCCATCAATGAATACCTTAGGCGCCGCGGACTTTAACGTCACTGGTTCCTGAAACTGAGACAGTTCCCTTTTTAGAGATATGCTCAGAAACCAAGTCATACGCTGGTGGCCCTTCGGTTCCTTCGTTAACCGATGCCCAACCCGCAACAACGTAATTGCGATTGGCATCGATCGCTGAGCCATCCTTTAGATAAGTCATATTAGAAATCCGGCTACCAATCGGTTTATCGATATCAATCGTATAGCCCATGCCGCCCACACGGACCATATCACCGCCCTGCTGATAGTAAGGATCCGTGTTGAACAAGTTATCGGCGACATCTTCGAGGATAACTTTTAAGAATTCACCGGTCATTTCAGTTCGGTAAACGTTTGGATACGTGATCGACGTGTGATGGTGTACGTCCTCAACTGTGATTTCCTGCCCAGGCAACAGCGTGGCGCCCCATCGGAAGCCCGGCGAAAGCGCAATTTCTGCATCACGTTCTTCTAATAAAGCCTGACAGATCAAGTCATCGAAAGTGCCATTGAAGTTACCACGTCGATATAACAATGATTCAGTCGTCCCCAGCACCCGTTCGAGATCTTGCTTATAAGGTGCACGTATATCGGCCACCAACTTGGCCATCTCCGGGTCAGGGTCAATCACATCAGCGAAGATTGGGATCAATTTATAGCTATATCCCTTCATCTCGCCGGCTTGAACATCGACATCTAAGCGAGACAAGAACTTCCCATGGCTGCCAGACGCTATCAGTACGGTCTTACCAACTGTAACGGCCTTTGGCAGCGCATCATGGGTGTGCCCCGTGAGAATGATATCAATACCGCTAACACGGCTTGCCAATTTGCGATCCACATCAAAACCATTGTGCGATAGCAAAACGACGAGTTCCGCACCCGAAGCGCGGGCTTTTTCTACGTTCGCCTGTACTTTCTTTTCGTTGATGCCAAACGACCAGTTCGGAATTAAATACCGCGGATTGGCAACAGGTGTGTATGGGAATGCCTGACCGATGACAGCAACTTTTATGCCGCCCCGTTCAAAATAGGAGATCGCTTCAAAAACATCTTCTTCCCACTCGGTGTCTGTGACATTGCCGCATAGAAATGGAAATTCGAGCATCTCTTTCAATTCTTGGACACGGTCCTCGCCGTATGTAAATTCCCAGTGCGCCGTCATCGCGTCGATTTTCATAGCATTTTGAACTTGCACCATGTCTTCGCCGCCCGTCATAAGTGACGTATAGGAACCCTGCCAAGTGTCGCCACCATCCAAGAAAAGCGTATTGTTCGGACGCTCTGCACGGATTGCGTTCACAAGAGTCATCATCCTATCAACACCACCGACACGGCCATACTCCTTGGCAAGTGCAGTAAAGTCTTCGCTGGTAAGTGCATATGCTTCGGGCGTATCCGGGCCTATCCCGAACTCAGAAAGAAAATCTTTCCCCGTGATATGCGGTGGCAATCCATCGACCTCACCAACACCAATATTGATTGATGGTTCTCGAAAATATACCGGTGTTAATTGTGCGTGCATGTCCGTGAAATGCAGCAGAGTGACCTGGCCCGTCGTATCAAACTCTAATAATTTAGCTTGTGTCAGGGTTTGTTTCGCAGCGGCCTGCGTGACCGGTATTGTGCCACTGGCAACGGCCGTCGCCGCGGCAAGGTGAAAAAATTCACGTCGAGAGATCACGGTGCGTACTCCCCGGGAAAGAACTTAAAAAAAGGCCGGAGAGGAATTAAGCCTCTCCGGCCTTGGTTTGAGATTTTATTAGTTTCGAACTGCAGGCGTTTCTACTGGGAGACCCCGGCCACGCCATTTCACATAAAGTTCTAGGTTCACATATTCGTCAGAGCCATAACCGAATGGAGTTGAACGAACTTGCTTGTTACAACCGCGGAACCGACGATGGATCGACCCAACTTTTTGCCATTTAAGACGATACGTTGGGAATCCATTGCCTTGGCCCTGTGAAAGGGTGTTGGCGCGAATCATTCCACCGGCATTATCGACGTGGCAGTTTGAACAGGCCATGTCTAGCTGACCACGACGCTCGTTATAAAACTCCTTGCCCTTTGCAAAGAATGGCGCCGCTTTGCCATCAACAGCAACACTTACGGGCATGCCAAGGGATTGGTAGTTAACGAATGATGTCATAGACAACATCTCTTCGGATTCCCATTTATATGGCTTAGCCTCCATCCGGTTTTCACGGCAGAAGTTGATCTGCTGCTCAACACTTTGCATCTTACCCATGTTCTCGTCATAGGCAGGATAACTTGCAGCAACACCTTTCATCTGCTCACCCGTCTCGCCATGACACGATGCACAGGATTTCCCGGCTTTGCCTTCGGTCTCGGTCCAAAGATCGCCCCCTTGCTCAACCCACAACATACCAGGGTTTTCGAATTCATCGGCCTGCATGGCGCGGCTTTCGTCAGTCATATACGTATAACCGCTACGACGGTCTTCTACTTTGTATGGACCCCAGTCACTGGCATCCACAGACGTAATACCAATAGCGGATACAGATATCGCCACGGCAGCACACAGCGCTTTTTTGTAATGATTGATAATCATAAGAAGCATCTCCCCATTTATTAGCTTACAGCGATTTTTGATTTCTTCTCGTAGACAGAACCATCATCATCGGTCCACTTGAATGCGAACTCTCCGCTTTCTTCGACTTTCACGAAGAAAGACATATAAGGGTTCGCTGAGATCGCTGGAAGCCAATCGGCAGAGAACACTTCCTTACCGTTGAACGTTACTTCCAGCTTATTGATGATGCTGCGTGGAATGAGTTTGCCGTCTTTTCCTTTACGGCGTCCTGATTCCATTTTGTGAGAGATAAGTGTTTTAATCTCAATGACCTCACCCTTCGTCGCTTTCTTCGGGGTGCGGACACGAGGTTTTACGTTCTTAGCCATGATATTTCTCCTCTTGTCCGGGTCAGCCGCCACAGCCGCCGATAGTGACTTTTACCTCTTGCGAGGCGGTGAAAGTGCTGCCGTCACTCATTTCAGCAACAGCAACGATATTCTGGGTCTTTGCCAGCCGCATCCGTGTCGATGCTGCTGCCTTGCCTGACATCGGCGTGAAGAAAAGCGATGCAACCTCAGGTGCTGGGTTTCCATCAGCAAATAGATGCACAGCCTTCACATAGTTGTCGCCAGTCATCGGGCTATCGACCGAAAAACCGACAGGAACTGTATTTCCATTCTCGGCAATCTGCGGCAGATCCAGGGTGATCTTACCCTCGGTCGGTTTTTTATCGCCAATTAATTTCATAATGGCATCAGCAACTTTGGAGTCACCCGCGTGGGCGGCACTCATGCTCAAGATTGTGCCACCAGCGGCAACAATCGTTGCACCGGCCGCAAGCAGAAGCGCTTCGCGACGGGTCAGAGCATCCAACGTCTTTTGTTCAGACATTTTGTTTCCTCTCTATTAGTCTAATTCGCAGACTTCAGCGTCATTTGAATGTTTGTATATAAGCCAAAATGTCTTCAACCTGCTCGGCGGTCAGAACACTTTTGCCTTTAAATTTTTTGAGAACCCGATTTAAGCCTTCAGTCTTATAGAATGCTGGCATGATTGTATCTGGGTTAATCTCTTTCGGATTGACGATCTGTAATCGCAATGCACCAACGCTATATCGTTCTGCCACGCCATCTAATGATGGGCCGATTTCACCATGAAAAGGGTGCTCTGCCAGCGAAGATACTTGATGACAAGCCAAGCAATTCCCTTGCTTACGATTAAGAAAGGCTTTCAAGCCTGCTTCAGCGTTGCCCGGCTTCCCTGTCAGAGAGGCAGAAATCGCCCCATCCTTTACGGTATAACTGGCAATCTCAGACGCCGCTGATGCACCGCTGAATAGCAGCACTACCAAAAACGCGGCAAAATAGTGTGTTAAAAACTTCATGAGCGCATTCGCCTCCCAATGCTAATAGTCGTTGGGAGCAGAATGTGCTTATTATTAAAGTGGAGACCATGCCTCCCCCCTTCTTGCATCTCGCTCCCATAATCATCATATTCAATATTTTTTATATATCAAGTTTGAATATGATGGTCTCACCCAGAACTAGTCTGCACACTTTAGGCCGGCTTTATCAAGTTGCTCTGCAAGTAAGCCCCAAAAGAAATCCTCGCCCGCATAGCCGACAAGTCTTCCGACTTCACGACCGTTCTCGGCGATCACAAAGGTCGGTGTGTATATTATGGGCGCAACTTCTACCAAACCTCCATTCCTGCTTTGGTCAATATCTACGGTTCGGAGTGGTGCGCAACTCCCCTCAGATGTTTTTGGATAAACAGGACCAATTTCCGCAAGCCACTTCTTGCACCAAGAGCAGGTATCGCTTTCAAACATCACCAGCTCTGCAGCGACACTTGGAGCGCTTTGAAAAGCCAACACAAAGGCGGCGAGATAAAGACTACGGGTTGCTTGGGTCCACAGATAAGCCATACCATCGTATATATCAGGAATGTGCACGATGGCGAGGCTTGCTTACTGCGGAGAATGTTAACTGATGCCTAAAAGCGGATTAACACGTCGTGCAACATTGGTTGCGGGTATGAGCACGATGCTTTTATCCTCTCCCATGATATCGCGCGCAGCATCGTCTAAAATTGTCATTGTCGGTGGTGGGTTTGGTGGTGCGGCTACGGCACGCACCGTCATGGCGTTGATGCCATCCGCAGACGTGACACTGCTAACAGATCAAAAACAATTCTGGTTATGCCCTGGCAGCAATGCAGTGATTGCTGGATTACAGCCTATTGAACACATCCAGGTCGGGTTTGAAGGATTAAAGAAACGCGGCATCAATATCGTCTATGACACGGCAATTGGTATCGATGATAACAAAAGAGAAGTACGAACCCAGTCAGGCGGAATAATACCTTATGACAAGCTGGTTCTCTCTCCAGGCGTTGCCCTAGATTATAGCAGCATCGAAGGAATGACAGAGGCAGACAGTCAGGTTATTCCGCATGCTTGGAAGGCGGGGCCACAATCGCTGATCCTCAAACAGCAACTCGAAGCGATGCCCGATGATGGCTTATTTATTATGTCCATGCCTGTGGCACCTTATCGCTGCCCCCCTGCCCCGGCCGAGCGGGCCTGCCTGATTGCGCATTACTTAAAGACTCATAAGCCCGGCGCGCGAGTCCTGATTCTCGACAGCAAGGACGAGTTTCCATTCCAGGATTTATTTACCGAAGCCTGGGAGGAGCTTTACGGCGATATTCTTGAATATCGCTCGATTGCTGACGATGGCTTGGTGCGCGGGATCGACTTGGACTCCCGAACAGTCCTGACAGATTTCGACGAAATTCATGGTGATGTTATCAATATTATCCCACCGCAAACTGCGGGGCGCATCGCGATAGAAGCAGGTGCAGCAGATGAAACTGGATGGTGTCCTGTTGATGTCACCACATTTGCGTCAACTTTACTCAAAGACGTTCATGTCATAGGCGATGCTGCACTTGTAAACGCTCTCCCCAAAGCTGGCTCAACAGCGGCGAGTCAAGGTCGTGTCGCCGCAGCAGCATTGGTTGCCGACCTTGTTGGTGAACAACCGCCAACACCTAACTGGATCGCCAACTGCTATTCTTTGGCCGGGCCCGATTATGGGATCAGGCTGGGAGCCACGTACATACTTGAGGACGACTATGTCGTTCGAAACACAACGGACTTTTCCGTATTGGACGCATCCGAGAACGATAAGCTAGCAGATGCCCGTTATGCCGACGTTTGGCTGGAACAGATCAAACAAGAACTTTGGGGCTGACTGCCCTAGTCACTCAAACTCCATCTGCACGAATACACGCCCTGCATTCCGCGTCGCCAATTGTTCAAATGTATCCATATGCTGGTAGGGCGATTGATCGACGTAATAAGCCTTATCAAGCGAACCACCATTCTCAATATGTTCTGCAATTTTGCCCCTCAGGTACACAAGATAGTCGTGAGTGTAACGCCGAACCTGCGCCATGTTGGTTGGGTGTCCGTGACCAGGTATCACGTATAAAGCGCCCAACGCTTCAAATTCATTCTCCCAGGTCTCCACCCAACCTTTAGTGTCAGTCTCATCAAATATCGGTAGCAGGCGTTCGTGAAATGCCATGTCACCAGCGATGACCAATTTTTCCTCTGGAAGCCAGACCTGGATATCTCCAGGGCTATGAGCCGTTCCAAGATGCAGCACTTCAATTCGTTTGCCGCCCAGTTCAATGACAAATTCATCGTCAAAAGTCTCGCTCGGCCCCACCACTTTGGTTCCATCGAAGCGCTCTTTTAAAATTCGTTTCCCCGAATCAAGTATTTGCCCAGCCTTATCATTGAACTCTTCCTCAGCTTCTATGTGAGCCAAAATAGGCACGCCTTGTTCCGCCCAGTAGCTGTTACCTAACATTGCATGGCCTTGGCCATTCTCGTTAATGACCCACTTCACTGGCTTGTCTGTAATTATCTTGATCTCGTCGTGTAGTGCCTTGGCGAGCGCATAAGCGCCCCCACCATTCACAACAACAACCCCTTCATCGGTCACGATAAAGCTTAGATTATTGTTATGCCCATTATTCTCATAGGTTGGAGGTGCCGTCGCACCTATTGCCGACCATACATAAGGGATAACCTCTACCGGTTTTGAATAGAGTGCAGAAGCCGGATACTGATCGGCAATATCTTCGCTCGCCTCAACTACGACTGGCGCGATGATTAGGATAAAAAGACTTAAAAGAATACGCATAGTCACCTCCCGTTGAGGGAGTATGCACGAACATTTAAGAAAAATCGAATATGAAAATTGACACTGAAATAAAACTATTCAGCGGGCAGCACTTCGGCTTGTCTTGGAGTCAAATCGCGACGGACAAGAATGTCACCAATTAGCGCCCCCCCAAATATAGCGAATGTCGCGATAATTGATCCCAGGGACAACGTGCTGAGGCCTGATAAACCCGCACCAACTGTGCATCCCAGTGCAAGCACGCCGCCGAAGCCCATTAATCCGCCACCGAAAACATACCGCAACAATTGGTGGGGCGTTTCAAACGCTTCCAAATTCATCTGCCCGCGTAAAAGTGCGACTAGAAAAGCGCCAATAATGACACCTGCAACCGCAACAATACCAAAGTCTGCAGTTGCTCCGGTGTAAGTCATTAAATATTGGATCGCGTTCCCCACCGGAGCTGTAAAAGTCAGAGATTCAGTACGCACCGGATCAAAGTCATCAAATCCAAGGACCCCCGTCACGTACCAACCACCTGTGATGAGCACACCGATCGCAGCGCCCGTCAGCAAGGATGGAAGTCTTTCTTTATGCGCACCTCGCACATAAAAGATCCCACCTGTAGCAACAATCAAAAGTCCGGAAATTAGTAATCCCGCTTCAGCCCATCCAAACAAATCTGGCAAAGATTGCCCAGCAACGCCAAGTGACACAATATTCAACGATCCAAGCTCCTCAAGGGTCGTGCGCGGAATGGCAAGAATGCCTCTAAGTGTCATATAGGCCGTGATGCCAAGAACAGAGAGCACAACTGCAGATCTCAAATTTCCACCTGCAAGAAGAACCATATGCCGCGCGCCACATCCTCGCGCGAGGATCATCCCAATTCCAAAAAGTGCCCCGCCTACGATAATGGGCAGCCACATCAAATTAGATCCAAGATAGACACTCTCGGTAAGGTCAAAATACCCTGAATATACGAGTGATTGCGTTAGGGTTACAGCTATTGCGATCGCAGCGCCCCATGCCAAAACTTGGAAACCTACACGGCGCGCTAACAACTCGAGCACGGCAGAGCGGAAACAGAACGACGAATAGCGGCTGATTACACCGAATGCGACGCCGACCGCGAGTGCTCCCAACAGCAATAATGTACGTGGCTCTAACGCGTCCAAAGCTCACTCCTAAATCTAATTGAGACGTTAATTACATAACATATTCAGTAAATTCAATATTTAATAATAAAAAAATGTGGAATACAATTATTCACTATTTAATTGTGTGTTTATTTTATTCAGGCAAAATGACTCTGACACATTCATATTTTATGATATGACGATTACAGCCACCAATCAGAGTGGCAAACAGGAGGAGGAATCATGAGACGTTTTATAATTGGAATTTTTGCGGCGCTAATGTTTGCCGGTTTGACCACGCCGACGTCGGACGCAAACGAGCGTTATGGAAAACAAAAAGTCGTCTACCACATTAATTACACAGGTGGTGACAAGGATAAGGCATACCGCGGGGCATTGAGAAATATCCAAAACCACATCAATGCAGTCGGTGCTGAGAATATGGATATCAAGGTAGTTCTTCATGGCAATGGTGTCGGTCTTCTTTCCAGTGCAATGAATAATGGCAAGCTGCAAGGCGACGTGACGAACTTAAAAACCCAGAACGTGAATTTTCACGTCTGCAATAACACGCTGCAGGGACGAAAAATCAATTATGAGACCGATTTGTTTGAAGTCTTTGAGGACAACATCGTCCCAAGTGGTGTGGCTGAACTGAGTCACTTACAACAACAAGGTTATACCTACATTAAGCCTTAATCTTTCATTGTGGATGGAGCGCGACTTACCCCGCCTCCATCCCAATAACTTCAATTTATTCCGGCATATCAATTCAGGAGTTTCACCATGCAATATTGGATTACGTGCTTAGCACTTATACTTGGCTTAGTTCCAATGACAGCCTCACAAACCGCAAAAGCGGCCGATGTGCTTGATGTCAAAATGATTGGTAGTGATCTTGCACGCGACATTGCAGCCGGCTCAGTGACATCGTGTTTCGAGAAGGGCTACGCCGTAAGTGCAGTGGTCGTTGATAGAAATGGCGACGTAATGGCTGCAATCCGGGGTGATTTTTCTTCACCTTTCACAATCGAGATTGCGGGGGGAAAGGCACGGGCTGTAATTCTTAGTGGTATTAACTCGACTGAATTTCGCGCAAGTCGAGAGGATATTCGTCAGGAATTGAACCATCTTCCAGGCGTATTGATAATGGGCGGCGGCCTACCTATTGAATCTGGTGGTAGTAGAATTGGTGCTGTTGGCGTCAGTGGTGCGCCGGGTGCTGACCTTGACGAAGCTTGCGCACAAGAAGCACTTGATTCAGTGATCGACCGGATCGGCTTCTAATAAGAAGCATAAGCAAAATCGAAGGATGATAACTTGGCCTGCCAGTTGCCAAAGGTTCAGCGCGGCTAAAACCCAAGCCCCCAAGATCAAGTTCGTCGACAAAGACATCGGGTCTTGTCAGAGGAAACTTTCTTGAGGGGATTGTCAGAGGAAACCGCATTTTGACGGGCATTGGTCGTTCGCCTAATTTCCTTGGATGAAAAACTCCAATCCATTTCGCTATTTCAAGACCTCGCCTGAGATCATCCGCCTAGCCGTGATGATGTATGTCCGGTTCCCGCTTTCATTGCGTAATGTCGAAGACCTGCTTAATGATCGCGGCATTGATGACTTATTGACGAAAGTTAGGTTTGCGAAGCAAACCTCTTGCATGATCTTCTATGTGTTTTTCTATTATAACCCACCCATTCAT
>Ga0209335_10003689_pt1 | contig 15111 bp, 11 predicted proteins | sample COG_09_FD_184753 | JGI IMG/M metagenome (GOLD analysis project Ga0209335, IMG submission 184753) | Pelagic Microbial community sample from North Sea - COGITO 998_met_09 (SPAdes) (version 2) | ecosystem: Environmental > Aquatic > Marine > Neritic zone/Coastal water | place: Helgoland, sampling...
GAATCTAAAGATAAAATTGATTAAAGGTGTTAAAGATCCAGATCAGAGAGACTACTATGTTAGTAATAAAAAAATTGAAAAAGCAGGGTTTAAAGCATCAATATCTCTAGAAACTGGAATTAATGAATTAGTAAAATTATTTAAAAACTCAAAAGTTGAATTCATAAATAATTATTAAAAAATTCTACAAAAATGATAGTTAAGAAAAATTTAGATATATTTTTAAGACTACTTGAAAAAAAAGATAAATTATCATTTCATTATGTGGTTCTTTTACAACTTGGTGGGTCTATTTTGGAGGCTTTTGGTATAGCGCTAATAATTCCTATTTTAGGTGTTATTCTTGGTCAAGAGGGGAGTAATTTTTTTTTTTTAAGTGATATTAATGAAAGTTTAAATATTTCTAACAAAGGTAGTTTATTAATGTTTCTAGTTGCTGCAATGCTACTTTTTTTTACATTCAAAAATTTAGTTTTAGCTGTGATATACAAAAAAGTTTATAATTTTGCTTTCAATATCCAATATAAAATTAAATCAAAAGTATATTCTCATTTTATTAAACAAAAATATCAAAAATTTTTAGAAGTAGGATCTTCCAACCTAATTTCTACTATTTCAGTGGATTTAAATTTATTTACACAAAATTTTATTATTTCACTGTTAATTTTTGTTTCAGAATTTTTTGTTTTAATAATGATTTCAATTCTTCTAATTTTAATTGAGCCAGCAGGTTTTTTATTAATGACATTTTGTGCTTTAATTTTTATTTTCTTTTTTTATAAATTTTTTAAAAATAAATTAAAGGAGTTTGGTGATGAAAAAGAAAAAAATGAAGTTGAGTTACAAAAAATAATTAATGACAGTTTAAGCTCTTTTCAAATAACAAAAATACACAATAAAGAAGAATTTTTTATAAACAAATTTAATATTTTTAACCACAAAACATCATTTTTATATGGTAAGTTCGTTTTTTTACAAACTATACCAAGACTTTTTTTAGAGTTATTAATCATAATACTTATATCCATTCTTGTATTTGTAATGATTAAATTCAATTACAGTTTTAATGAAATTTTTATCAAAATTGCAATTTTTGCAGCTGCAGCTTTCAGGATGATGCCATCAATTAATAGATTAACATATACATATCAAAGTATTCTTTTTTCAACAGCTACATTAAAAAAAATATCACTGATAAATGATGAAATTTTAGCCACGAAAAATAAGGATATCTTAAAAGAACAGAAGAGTAAAAAATTAGTAAATTTTAAAGATTCTTTAAGAATGGAAAATATATCATTTAATTATGGTAGTAATAAGATCTTAGATAACATTAACCTTAACTTAAAAAAAGGTGAAGCGATTGGTATTTATGGAGCAAGTGGGGGGGGCAAAACGACATTAATTAATTTAATTTCTGGTCTATTACAACCATCAAGTGGAAAAATATTTTTAGATAATACAGAATTAGAAATACATAATGCACAATGGCAAAAAATAGTTGGGTATGTCCCCCAGTCTATAAATTTGCTTAATGATACAATAATAAATAATATTACTTTCTGCGACAATCATGTGGATCATGAGTTACTAAAGAAAATATCTATAGAGTCCCAAATTTCAGAGTTAATTATTAACGAAGGTAATAAAGAAGTTGGAGAAAAAGGGCTTAAAATGTCAGGTGGGCAGTTACAAAGACTTAGTATTGCAAGAGCACTTTATAAAAAACCAGAAATTTTAATTTTTGATGAAGCAACCAATGCATTAGATGAAGAAACTGAAAAGAAACTAATAGAAACTATTTATTCATTTAAAGGTAAGATAACTCTAATTATTATATCCCATAATTTGGAAAATTTAGATAACTGCGATGTCAAATATAAATTGGAAAATGGAAATTTTAAGATTCAAAGTTAAATGTTCTAAAAATTCACTAAATGAAAAAAATATCTGTAGTAATTTTTACGTATAAAAGGGCAATGCAACTTCATACTTGTTTAGAAACATTAATAAAAAATTTTAAGAATATAGATTATCCAATACACGTTATATATCATTATAATTTAGAACATGAGAAATCTTATATAAAATTAGAAAAAAATTTTAGTAATAAATCGATTATATTTTATAAAAGAAAAAAAGTTAATTTACTTAAATGGGTATTTGGATTTTTAAGACCATTAAATCTAGTTTGGCTTTTGCGTTGGCCAGTAATGATAAAAGAAAGGAATAACTTTAAAAATATTTTAGAAAATATTTTAAAAAAAATAAAAAGTGACTATGTAACACTTTGTCCAGACGATATGATTTATTTTGATAAAACAATTGTTAGTGAAAAAGCTTTACAATTTATAAGAGATGAGGGAGACAATTATCAATACCGATATTTTACTGCTAGTAATTTAAATAAACCTTACAGAATAGATAATAATCTTAAAAAAAAATTTTTTGAAAAAGATAATAAATTTTTTTTATGGTCCTTCAAAGATAAAAATGCAAAAAAAGTTTGGAAATATAGATTCACAATTGAAGGCACTGTATATAATACAAAATCTTTATTAAAATTTTTAAAACCAATTATTTATCATAATCCAATTACTTTAGAAGCCACAGGGCTTTGGGAAGTGAGGATTAGAAATTTTTTTTTCAATGGATTATCTTCAGTAAGAAGAACGGCCGGAACCTATCAAGTTAATAATGTACAAAAAATAGTTAAGACGCCAACAGCAAACTTTGACCCCAATTTGTTGATGAAAGCTTATAATTTAGGCTATAATCTTTTATTTAAAAAAAATGATTTTTATAAGAATAACCATGAAACAATACCTTCAAATGTTTCTTTAAAAAAAGAAAAGAAAAGTATTAATTATGAAAAACTTAAAAATCTATAGATAATATATGAAAATACTATTAACGGGATGCAATGGATTTATAGGTTTTAGCTTAGCAAAAAAATTATTAGAAAATAAAGAAAATTATATTGTTGGAGTTGATAATTTAAGTAATTATTATTCTGTAAAATTAAAAAAAGAAAGATTACTTATTTTAGACAAATTTAAAAATTTTACTTATATTAAAGAAGATTTATCTAAATTAAAAAATGTTAATAAAATTTTTTCTAGTAATAAATTTGAAATAATTATTCATTTTGCAGCCCAACCAGGTGTAAGAAGATCATTTGATTACCCAAGTGAATATTATGAGTCAAATGTATCATCATTTTTTAATATTATAGAATGTAGTAAAAAGTTTTCAGTAAAAAAAATTTTCTTTGCTTCTTCAAGCTCTGTTTATGGTGATACAAAAAAATTTCCAGTAAAAGAAGACTTTGATAGAAATCCAAAAAATTTTTATGCACAAACAAAGTGTATAAATGAAGATATGGCAAAATTATACAGTGATCTTTACAATATTAAAATGGTAGCGCTAAGATTTTTTACAGTTTATGGTCCTTATGGAAGACCTGATATGCTTATGTGGAAATTATGTCAAAATATTTTATCAAAAAGTGAAATCAATATTCACAATTTTGGAAATCATGAAAGAGATTTCACATATATAGATGATGTAGTTAATATGCTCATAGAAATTTTAAAAATAAAAAAAATGAGTAATTATGAATTGTTTAATATATGTTCAAACAAACCCATTAAATTAATAAAAATTATTAAAATTTTTCTTAATTATGGAAAAATTAATGATTTAAAATATAAAGATTTTCAACGAGGTGATGTTATTAAGACACACGGTTCAAATATAAGATTATTAAAAAAGATAAAAAAAATTCGATTAACTTCAATTGAACAAGGTATAAAAAATACATTTAATTGGTTTAAAAAGTCTAATTATAATAATAAGAGTAAATAAATTGTGTAGCATTTTTGGCCAAATAAATTTTTCAGATTCTCTCTGTGATTCAAAAAAATTTATAAATGCATCTGACACCTTGAGGCACAGAGGTCCTGACTCTAGAAATTATCTCTCTGATGAAGTTAATTATCAGTTTGCTTTTAATAGGTTGGCAATAATGGATTTGAACCGTACAGGTAGTCAACCGATGTATTCTCAGTGCAAAAGATATGTCTGCATATTTAATGGTGAAATTTATAATTACCAAAAAATATATGAGGAAATAAAAGATATATTTAAGTGGGAAGGATCATCCGACACAGAGGTTTTGATTAATGCTTGGTCATTATGGGGAGAAAAAACATTAGATAAAATTGATGGAATGTTTGCATTTGCTGTATGGGATACAGTAAACAAAAATGTTATCCTAGTAAGAGATAGAATCGGAGAAAAACCATTATATTATTACACCGAAAGTGGTTCTTTGATATTTTCATCAAGACCTAATCCAATATTGGAAATTTACCCAAAATTAAAAAAAGATTTTGATTTAGAAAATTTAAACTATTATTTTGAAGCAGGTTATTTTTCGAGAAAAAAATCTTATATTAAAAATATTTTTAAACTTGAGCCTGGAAATTTTATTAAATTCAATAAAGATGGTTTATTAATAAAAAAATATTGGTCTATCAACGATTATAATCCTAAAAAAGTGAACCCATATACCCTAGATTATCACACTGATAAATGTGAAGATCTTTTAAAAGAAAGTATATCTGAAAGAATAATCAGTGATAAACCTCTAGGTTTTTTACTTTCAGGTGGAATAGATAGTTCTTTAGTTGTTTCTATGGCTTCTAAAATTATGGATAAAAAAATTATAAATGCATTTAGTCTTGGTTTTTACAACAAACAATATGATGAAAGTATTGATGCAAGTCTAGTTGCAAAAAAACTGGATATTAATTTAGATATAAAAAAAATTACACACAAAGAGGTACTAAAATTATTACCAGATTTTTATCAAAAATTTGATGAACCTTTTGCCGATCCTGCAAGTTTACCCCTAATAGAGTTATCAAAATTTGCAAAGAACAAAGTTGATGTTGTTCTCACGGGAGATGGAGGTGATGAGTTATTCGGAGGCTATCATTATTATAGCATAATTAACTTATTAAGTAAGATAAGACCACTTAGTAAATTAATCCAAAATAAATATTTATCTTTTTTATTCAAAAAATTTGGTAGCCATAGATTAAATCTTTTACTCGATGTTTTGAATTACAATAATCCTATTAGACAATATGCTTTTATGAGAAGTTCCAAAAAAAATTTTTTAAATATATTTAATCTTAAGGATAATACTAGTTTTGATATTTATCAAAACTATCTTAACTCATGGAATGAAATGAGTGTAAATAATAACCTTTTAGATAGAGTGATGAAATTAGATATATTGCATACGCTAAATGATAATTATTTACAAAAAACTGATCAATCAACAATGATGTGTTCTTTAGAGTCTCGCTCACCATTTTTAAGCAAAAATCTAGTGGAATATTGCTTGTCTATGTCTTCAAAATTTAAAGTAAATTTATTTAATAAAAAAATAATTTTAAAAAGAATAGCTAAAAAATATTTACCAGAAGAGATAATAAACAAAAAAAAAAAAGGTCTTGAAATGCCAATTAAAGAATGGCTTAGATATGAGTTAAAAGAATGGTCTTTTAACTTAATAAATAATAAAGAAAACTATTTAAATTTATCAATTAACAAAGAAACTATTTTAGATATTTATAAAATGCATCTATCAAAAAAAAAAGATTGTCATCCATATTTGTGGAATATATTGATGTTTTTAAGTTTTAACGAATATAAAAATAATAATGGAAATAAAAATTTTAACTCTAGTAATACCGACTAAAAACAGATTTGAATTACTAAAAAAAACTCTAGTAGAAATAAAACAATTTAAAAAAGAAATTGATATAATTATAGTTGATGATAATTCATCTGCGCACGTAAGTAAGCTTATAATTAATTTAATAAAAGAATTTAAGAATATTAGATACTTTAAATTAAAAAAAAACAAAGGACAAAGTTTTGCTTGTAATTATGGTCTTAAAAGATGTAAGTCTAAATATGTTTGGTTTTTTGATGACGATGATTTTTTAAAAAAAACAACTCTTAAAACTCTTATTCATTTTTTATATAAAAAAGATATACAGGGAGTTCTATTACCAATGGAGCAGGTATATAAAGGTAAAAAATTTAAAACAGTTTTTCCAAAAAGTAATGATCATTTATTTAAGCAGTTGAAAAATTCCTCTCAAAAAGTGAGCACTTCTTGTGCTATCTTTAGTAGTAAAATTATAAGGGACATAGGAGGATGGGATGATAATTTGTTTGCTGGCACAGATACAGATCTATTCCTAAGGTTTTCTAGGGTTGCAACATTTAATGTTATTAATACCTATCCTGTGATTGTTAATTTTTCTGGACCACTTAGAGTTACAAATAACTTTTATAGGCAGCAAAATGCAAAAATTTACATACTTAAAAAACACTGGAATATTCTCACATTGAAAAGAAAGTTTTATTATATTATAAGTTATATTTTATGCTTTTCTCTTTTAAACAATATAAAAGCTAAATTTAAGATATTAGGTTATAAACTTTAATGAAAATTTTTAATAAAAGTAAAATTTTAATTGTTGGTGGAACTGGTTCTTTTGGAAGGGCAATGGTCGAAAGAATACTAAAATTAAAGTTAGGATTTTCAGAAATTAGAGTCTTTAGTCGTGATGAGAAAAAACAAGATGATATGAGAAAAGATCTAAATAATCAAAAAATTAAATTTTATATTGGAGATGTTAGGGATATTTCCAGCATTGATAATGCTACTAAAGGCATTGATTACATATTTCAAGCAGCGGCATTGAAGCAAGTGCCTTCATGCGAATTTTACCCACTAGAGGCTGTTAAAACTAATATTCTAGGAACTCATAATTTGTTAGAAGTTGCAGAAAAAAATAATGTAAAAAAAGTAATATGTCTAAGTACGGACAAGGCTGTATATCCTGTAAATGCAATGGGTATTTCAAAGGCAATGATGGAAAAAATTGCTATTTCAAAATCATTATTATCAAATGGTAAAACAAAAGTATGTGTAACCAGATATGGAAATGTTATGGCCTCTAGAGGGTCAGTCATTCCATTGTTAATATCTCAAATAAAACAAGGAAAACCAATGACTATAACCGACCCATTAATGACACGTTTCATGATGACTATGGACGAGGCAATTGATTTGGTTTTATACGCTTTAAAAAAAGGAAGGAATGGGCAAACTTTTATTCAAAAAACAGAAGGATCAAATTTAATTACTTTAACTAAAGCATTAATGGAAATCTTTGGAAAAAAAAATTATCCTGTAAAAATTATTGGTTCAAGACATGGAGAGAAAAAACATGAAACCTTAATGAGTAGAGAGGAGAAGCTTAATTCACAAGAAAATAAAAAATATTTTGTTTTATCTCCAGATTTAAGAGATTTAAATTATGAAAAATATTTTAGCAAAGGACAAAAAAAAATAGCGACTTTAGCTGACTATACCTCTGATAATACAAGTCAATTAGATGTAAAAAGTTTAGTAAAAAAAATATCTAAAATTTTAAATTAAGGTATTTAATGAATATTTTAATAACAGGATCTAAAGGATTTATTGGAAGTAATTTAAAAATATTTTTATTATTAGAAAAAAAATATTTAATTTTTGAACATAATAGGCATGATACAAAAGCAGAACTTGTTAAAAAAATAAGAAAAGTAGATCTAATTATTCATGCTGGTGCTGAAAATAGATCAGATAAAAAAGAAAATTTTGAACAAAATAATTATCAGTTAACTAGGACTATAATTGATTATATTAAACCAAAAACACATATAATTTTTACCTCAACAACCAAAATTAATGATGAAACCCAATATGGTAAAACTAAAAAAAAAGCTGAAAATATATTAAAAAAATTTCAAAAAAAAAAAAAATATTCCTTATCAATTTTGAGACTTCCAAATATATTTGGTAAATGGGGCAGACCATATCATAATTCAGTTGTTGCAACCTATTGTTATAATGCTAGTAGAAATATTAAATCAATAATTAATGACCCTAAAACTGAATTAGAATTGTTATACATAGATGATTTGGTAGTTCAGATTGAAAAAATTATAAGAAAAAAAAAAAAAGAAACTTATCCAAAATTAAGAAATATTCAAAAAATTAATCTTGCAACGCTTCATAAAAAAATTTATTCAATAGCACAAAGTAGAAGAAAATTAAATATTGATGTAGTCAAAACAAAATTAGAAAAAAAAATTTATAGTACTTATTTAACTTATTTACCTAATAAACAATTTCTTATAAATTTTAAAAAAAACAACGATAAAAGAGGGTTTTTTAGTGAGCTTACAAGAAGTAAAATTAATGGACAAATGTCATATTTTACAATTAACCCAGGTTATGAACGTGGAAATCATTTTCACAATTTAAAAGTTGAAAAATTTTTTCCACTCTCTGGTAATGGAAAAATTATTTATAAAAACATAATTAGTAAGAAGAAAATTATATATAATTTTAATTCGAAAGATGCAGTAGTTTACGAAACCATTCCAGGATGGTCACATAAACTTACCAATAACTCAAAAAAGATAGCGATATTCTTATTGTGGGCTAATGAAATCTTTGACAATAAAAACCCTGACACATATTATCACAAATTATGAAATATAAGTTAATTACCGTTGTAGGTACAAGACCAGAGTTGATTAGGTTAAGCTCAATTATTAAAAACCTTGATATAAATTTTGATCATATATTGATCCACACAAACCAAAATTTTGATAAAAACTTAAAGCATGTTTTTTTTAAAGACTTAGGGATAAAAAAACCGAAATATGATTTAAATATTAGATCAAATAATGCAATTGAAACGATATCAAAAATTTTTATTAAGATAAACGAAATATTAGATAAAGAAAAACCAGATGCTTTTTTTGTTTTGGGTGACACAAATAGTTCACTTTCGGCAATAGTTGCCAAAAAGAAAAAAATTCCGATATTTCATTACGAGGCAGGTAACAGATGTTTTGATCAAAGAGTACCTGAGGAAATTAATCGAAAACTAGTGGACCATATTGCTGATATCAATTTAACTTATAGTAATTTTGCAAGAGAAAATTTATTACGTGAAGGATTTGCACCAGATAGAGTTTTTAACATAGGAAGTCCGTTAGGTGAAGTGATTCAAGATAATATAAAAAAAATTAATAAGAGTAATATTCTTAAAAAGATTGACTTAAATGAAAAAGATTATTTTTTAGTTAGTTTTCACAGACAAGAAAATGTTGATGATCCTAAACGCCTCAAAGATTTCTTGTTATTACTTTCTGCCATGCTTAAAAAATTTAATAAAACTATTATTGTTTCAACACATCCAAGAACTGAAAAAAAAATATCAATGATTAAGTTTAAAAATAATAAAAAAATTAAATTTTTAAAACCATTTGGTTATTTTGATTATATGAAACTTCAAAAATCCTCTATTGCTGTGATATCTGATAGTGGAAGTATTTCTGAGGAAGCTTCTTATCTGTCTTTAAATGCAATAAGTCTAAGAGACACTCAAGAAAGACAAGAAGCAATGTCAGAAGCAACTGTAATTATGTCAAGTTTAGGTGAAAAAGAGTTTATGAATAACTTAAATTTATGCATCAAGGGAATGAGTGAAAAAACAATAATATTAGATTATAAAAAATTGAATATTTCAGAAAAAATTAGTAGGATAATCAATAGTTATATTCCCTATATTAAAAGAGAAGTTTTTAAAAAATATTAAATGCGAATTTTAGTTGTATCGCAATATTTTTGGCCTGAAAACTTTAGAATAAATGAACTCGTATCTGCATGGAAAAGCAAAGGCTATAAAGTAGATATTTTAACAGGTAAACCGAACTATCCAGGAGGAAAGTTATTTGAAGATTATAAAGCTAATAAAAATAAATACAAATTATTTGAAGGATGTAAGGTTTATCGTGTGCCAATCTTTTTAAGAGGCTCTGCTTCCAAATTCAATCTAGCAATTAATTATATATCTTTTTTATTTAGTTCCATGTTTTATTCTTTAATTTATTTAAGGAAAAAAAAATATGATATAATTTTCACCTTTGCTACATCTCCAGTTATTGTGGGTTTAACAGCTATATTCATATCAAGATTAACAAATTCTAAAACAGTGATATGGATATTAGATTTGTGGCCAGATATTATTAATGAACTAGAAATAATTAAAAATAAATTAGTACTTCTGCTTTTTAAAAAAATAGTTAATTATATGTATAGGAAAACAGACTTTATTTTTGCACAATCAAACTCATTTTTATCAGAAATAAGCAAAGTTGTTCAAAAAGATAAGATCGATCTCTTATATTCTTGGCCAGAAAAAATAAATTTTGAATCTAATAAAAGAAGTAATTTAATTGAATATAGGAGTGATACTTTAAATGTTATATTTATGGGATCCATTGGAGAAACACAGAATCTTAAAGAGGTAATAGATGTATTTAAAGATTTAGCAAAAGAAAGAGTTAGACTCATTATTGTTGGAGATGGAAGAGAAAAAAATTTTTTATTAAAAATTGCCAAAGAAGGTAAACTTAAGAATATAATTTTTATAAAGCAACAACCACTGAATAAAATTTCAGAGATAGCTTCACATGCAGACATTTTATTATTAAGCCTTAAATCAGGAAAAGTTGGCAGTTATACTATTCCTGGAAAATTTTCAACATATTTAAAATTTGGTCTTCCAGTTCTTTGTCACGCAAAAGGAGAAGTAAATAAAATTATAAAAAATAATAATTTTGGTTTATGCTCAAATCCTGGAGATGCTACTACTCTTAAAAATAATATATTATCTTTAATTGATTTAAAGAAAAAAGATAAAAAAAATATTTTCAATAATAGTAAAAATTTTGATTTATTTAATTTTGATAGATCATTTAATAGATTGAATCAAAAACTTTTATTAATTAAAAATAAAATTATTCAGATCAGGCTAATTACTAATATAGATCAAATTCCTTATAATGAAAATTTTATTTTATCAGGTTTAAATTTGGCATTTTTAGGATCTTTTATTTCTGATAAAATTGATATTGATAAAAGATTTATACATTGGCCTGATGGTATATTTGCCCAAAGATATTATAAAAAAACTATTCAAAAGATAACTGGCAGGTATCTGATGAGTAATTTAATAATTCCAAAAGATATTAACACCATACATGTGATGGGTGATTTAGATAATAATGGTTACAATTATTTAAAAAATAAATATCAAAAGCACATTAGACATTCAAAGCTTAGATATGGAGAGACTAAGGAAATTATTCAAGATTTACCTGATATTAATGTTGATGAATTAGTTATATTAACCTTACCTACTCCAAAACAAGAGCACGTAGCAATAGCATTATCAAATATTAATAAAAATTATAAAATCTTATGCACCGGTGGTGCTCTGAATATGCTTGTTGGGAAAGAAAAACCTGTACCAAAATTTATGGAAAGATATTTTGAAGGACTATGGAGATTAAGATTTGATACAAAACGTAGATTTAAGAGATTAGCTGTGACTAGTTTTTTCTATTTTTCTGGTGTTATTAATGGAAAGTTTAAGCAAGTAGTGTGGAAGTTTTATAAGAATTAACTTTGTTATTTTTTAATAATTTTTCGAATATAATTATAGAAGAGACAAATAAAAGATAGTCAAGACTAAAAAGAGAATAAGAGTTTTCAAATATTGATCTCATCATCAAAAATATTATAATTAAAAATGTAGAATTAATAACTAAGTTATTATTATTTTTATAAATTTTATTTTTTAAATAGGTAAACATTAAATATAAAGCATGTATGTTTAACAATATTAATAAAAAAAAAGAAAAATAGCCCCCACAAATAAAAGCATAAAAAAAAGAACTAGATGCATTACTCATATAACCACTATCCAATATATCTTCTACAGGTGATAGAATTACATATCGATCTGCCTGAGGTCCATAACCGAAAATTTTTTTATAATCATAATCTTTAATAATTTTAAGCCATATAATATTCCTTGATGATGTTATATATGCGATGCTATTGCTATTTCTATCAGCAATATCAGAATTATTAGTTAGTGATTTAAAAGTAGATAAGAGTCTATTATCTGTCGTACTATTAGCTCTCGTATCAATCACTTTATGTTTTGCGATATAATTAAATCCCTCAATAGAAAAAAATATTATTAAAAAAATAGTTACAAGATTTATAAAAATTTTTTTTCTCACAAATAATATAAAGTATATTAACAAAGTAATAGCATAACAAGCAAAGGCCAAACGAGATTGCAATCCCCAAATACTAATTCCAATAAATATTAACAATAAAATTAGAAATAGTTTAGTTAAATTTGAAATATTAGTAATTAACTTTAATAATATTATAAATGATATTAAAGAAAGAATCCTAGCTAAACCGGTTACACGAATAATTGGTTCACCTATAAAATTTTCAGACCATGTTTGTGAATTGTAAAGGTAGAAACTTTGATGATTGAAGTAATCAATATAAATTAAAGGTAGATAAAAAATAACAATAATTACTAAAAAAATAATATTTATAAGAAAGAATTTTTTAATTTGATCTCTATTCAATACATTATTAGCAATATATAGAATTAATAAGGCATTAAAGGCTTGAATAACAAGATATATTCTTTCAATAGTAAAGTTCTCAAAATCATAAAGAGCAAGACCAATTAATTGAGAGAAAAAAAATAAAATATAAATGATCAGGAAATAACTTTTTTTTAATATTTGGATTTTAAATAATATTATTATTAAACCAATACTAGTAAATATTAATGGTATATAAATTCTAGAATTAAATATTAATTTAAAAAATTTATGAATATTAAATTCTTCTTCAAATGTTAGAGGGTAAATTTCTACAGGATATGAATTTAGAGATGCCCATAAAAATGACCAAAATAACAATAAAATTAAAAACAACTGATTTTTTTTTAAGTACACCAATGTATTTATATATTTTAATTGCATAATGAGAAGTGTATATAATATTTAATTTTAATATAAATGACTAATTATTCAGAAATTGTAAAACCTAGTCTAAAAGATCTAAATATTTATTTAATTTTACTATTTCCAGTTATGCTAATTGCTGGTCCTTTAATAACTGAGATTTCAATTTTAGGTATTATTATTTTTTCGTATCCAAATTTATATAAAAAAAAAAATATAAAATTTAACAGATTTATTCTAATTTATTTTTTAGCTTTTTTATTATATTTACTTTTAAATACATTATTTAACTCTATCTCGTTTGAACTATCATTCAAGAATAGTTTTTTTTATTTTAGATTTTTTTTATATGCATATTTTATTTTTATTTATTTAGATATGAATGAAAAAGTTTTTTTTAAAAAACTATATTTTATTATTAGTATAATAATTTTATTATTATACGTTGATTTAATTATTGAAATAATCTTTAAAGAGATTAGTTTTGAAGGTGGAAGGTTTTCAAGTGTATTCGGTTCTGAAAAAATCTTAGGTAGTTATCTAATAAAAATTCTGCCTGTATTTATTATTTGCACATATTTATATAAAAAAAATGTGAAATTGATATTTTTTTGGATAATACTAACTGGTTTTCTTATTGTTTTATCTGGTGGTAGAACAGCTGTTATATCGTATATCTTTTTAATTTTAGGTATTATGATTAAACCTGAATTTTTTAAAAATGCCATAACTACAATTTTTATATTTTTTGCTATTTTTGCAAGTTTATTATTTTTAGAAAATAAACCAGCAAAAAGAATTTTTTATTCTACAATTAAACAAATGAATCTTGATGAGAAAGATAAAAAACTATTTAGCTTTGTGCATGAAAATATGATTATTCAATCATATTTAATTTTCAAGGAAAATATTTTTTTTGGTACTGGACCAAAAACTTATAGAAAAGCTTGTAAGAATAAGGTTTATAATAAAAAAATATTATCTAGAATAAAAGATTATAATCTGGAAAGAGCTAAAATAAACAAACTCCCCAGTGAAAGAACTGATGCTTGCGAAACGCATCCTCATAATTTATTGTCGCAAATAATTTCTGAATTAGGTTTGATAGGTATTATTTTTTATATCATATTTTATTGTTACATAATAAAGGAATTTTTCTTCTCATTAACTTTAGATGAAAATAAAAGTAAATACATATTTCCATACTATATTTCTGTACTAGCATTAGGAATTAATTTATGTCCATTTATACCAAGTGGCAATTTTTTTAATAATTGGTTTTCTTATGCCATATATTATCCGTTAGGTTTTTTCCTGTTTTTTAATTATAAATTGAGAAAATTAGATAAATAAATTTAATACTAATTTTTTATAATTGAATATTATACTTAATAAATTTTGGTATAAAGTTTTTTGCTTTTTTTAAATCAGATGGAGTACCAATATCAATAAATTCATCATAATATTTTTTAGCGCTAAGTTTTTTTAAATGATTTTGATTTTTTAATATAATATCATCTAGATCAAGGTTTTGAATTTTAATATTTTTAAATACAATTTTTTTTGAAATGTAGACACCACCACTTACCCAAATTTTTTTTTTGTTTGAAAGGATATAATCTTTAAAAATATTATTTTTATAAAATATATAAGAATTTTTTTTGGTACGAGTAATTGAATTATAACAAGCAGTCATGATATTAATCTTTTTATTTTCTAAAAATGATTTTTCTAAATTTTTAAATGAAATATCAAATAAGGTGTCACCATTAACAATAAAAAATTCTTTATGTAGATATTTAAAGGAATTAATAATACTTCCTCCGGTTCCTAGTTTTTTTGATTCTTTTAAAACTCTTACATCTACTCCAAATTTCTTAGAAATTTTTTTTGAATCAAACTGTTCTGATTTATGCCAGGTAAGGATTAAAATATTAGTAATTCCTTCATTTTTTAATTTTAAAATTAGATAAAATAAAAAAGGAATGTTGTTAATCTTGATCAAGGGCTTAGGTGTTTTCTTTGATAAGTTACCTAATCTCGAACCAAGTCCACCTGCAAGTATTACACATTGTTTAGTTCTCATTATTTTGCATTCTAAATTAAATGTTATAT
>Ga0209335_10003693_pt1 | contig 15107 bp, 13 predicted proteins | sample COG_09_FD_184753 | JGI IMG/M metagenome (GOLD analysis project Ga0209335, IMG submission 184753) | Pelagic Microbial community sample from North Sea - COGITO 998_met_09 (SPAdes) (version 2) | ecosystem: Environmental > Aquatic > Marine > Neritic zone/Coastal water | place: Helgoland, sampling...
GGTGTCAAGCTAGTTTTTAATTATTAAAATTTTATAAGGTTTTATTTTGTATATTTTTAAATATCAAAAAAAATATAGTAATAACAGTAATTTATTTTTATAAATTTAAAGTTCAGAAATAATATGCCTTTGATTTAGCCTAAATCTAGCATAATTTTTGTTATCTACAACTAAGTACTTGACAAAAATAGTAAGAATTATATGCACCTAACAAAGGGAGTTATTAATTTGATGAATCATTAGAGTTAAGGCCGCTTCAACTGATGCGTAATTAAGCAAGCTGCCATTGAGATGGAAATTTATATGAGTAATCAACCAAAGAGTAATGCTTTGAATAAAGCAACGGGTCGTTGCCACCAAGCTGCGCAGGAGGGAGATGTTTCGCTTACCTCGCTACAACTTGAGGCCACTGAATATGCTATACTCAGCGCGGCTCGGTTTTTCTTTTCTTCGTTTGCAAATCCAGAAACACCGTCATGGATGACAGTGGTAATTGCCAGCGAAGACTTTTTTCCAGTGAAAGACAGTCCGCGAATTGTACAAGCGATATTAGTTGTAGTTCATGAAGTTAGATTAGCGCGCAAATCAACCTTACGATTTTCCAACCCACATTGTGTGGATTGTCAAAACAATGTAACCGCTGAAGAGTGTCATTTTATTTTGATGTTTAGAAAAATGAGCGCCAACCGTCCGGAGGCCGCAGTCATACACGCCATGCTTTTATGCGAGGGAAACCAGACATCCAGGCTATTAGATTCAGTTAATAAACTTATCCAACTGTTGGTTTTAAATAATCTCAAAATACCAACGCTATTGGAAGTTTGACGATTTAATAGAGTGTGTTGTATCTCCCTTTGAACTGAAGGGGTTGGTGCGATGCACAGAGGCATGATCAGCGAACCAGTCGAAGTCATTGGGCGGTCTTTTGGTTGACAATTCAGTTTTCACTCAACCCTTGCCCTATTTCCACTCGTTGAAAAGTTTAACTTCTCTGATTTTATTTTAGTGTGATACCACGAAGTGGTGGTTGTTTGATTTAATCATTTTGACCTCTGTGTTCCTAAATTAGTGGGTTCTGTAAACTTGACAGCTGATATAAAAAATCGATATTATTTATTTTTAATAAAAAAAATAGATTAATTTTAAACTTAACGTTACCCAAAATATAAGTAATTTGAGAACTACTTGCTTTGACATTTTTAATGAATTGCAGAGGTGCAGAATGAAAGACGTGAAGATTGAAACTATTACCCAAGCTTTTTTAAACTATTGTAGTGAGGACACAGATCCGCGAACCATGTTTGTTCTGAAAAAAATGGTTGAGCACCTACATGCCTTCGCTATCGAAACACAACTCTCGCATTCAGAGTGGATGCGTGGACTAGAGTTTATGTATCAGGCTGGTGAAATATCGACGCCAGAGCGAAATGAATTTGTTTTGGCCTCAGATGTAACTGGGCTCTCATCACTTGTAGACATGATTGGTTCACAACATGAGGGAACATCCTCAAGTGTGCTGGGCCCATTTCACGTTACGGGTGCGCCTGAAATACCAGTAGGCGGTGACCTCAAGAATGATAATGACGGGCCCACGGTAGTTATTGAGGGTCTCGTCAGAAGCACAGAAAATATACCCATTGAAGGCGCAGTAATTGAACTTTGGCAAACTGCAACAAATGGTCTTTATTCCAATCAAGATCCAGTTCAACCAGATTATAATTTGAGATGTTCAATGACCGTTGGAAAGGATGGACGCTACGCGATAACTACTGTTAAGCCCGCTCCCTACAAAATCCCAGATGATGGTCCAGTAGGTGATCTGTTACGGGCGACTGGGCGAAATGCTTGGCGACCTTCACACCTGCATTTCATAATACAGGCGGCTGGTTATAAATCGCTGGTCACCGAAGTCTTTTCTAGTGATGATCCATATCTCAATACTGATGCAGTGTTTGGCGTTCGTGACGATTTGGTAATGGATTATCAGGAATGTACAAATTTAGAGGAACTACCAGACGATCTTTCTATAGGGCGTGATGCCACGATCCCTTTTTACAAAGTAGATTTTGACTTTGTACTTGTCCCCGAATAATCCCAAAAACCAAACTGAAAGGCTACTATATGCGTGAAAATCATTTTGAAGATGGGAAGTGGTGGGTTAGCCCATACAACTTCGAACCAGAAGTTCGAGCAAGTTTAGAATTGCCTACAAAAGTGGAAATTCATGACGCAACACTGAGAGATGGTGAGCAAACGCCTGGCGTTGTTTTTTCTGTTGATGACAAAATTGCGATCGCAACCAAGTTAGATGAATTAGGCGTAGACCGAATTGAAGCAGGAATGCCCGCGGTATCTGTACAAGATGCTGAAGCAATAACCGAAATATCAAAACTGGGGCTAAAGTCTAAGATATTTACATTTGCTCGAGCAATGCAAAAAGATATAGATATGGCTTTAGACTGCGGAGCTGACGGTGTGGTTATTGAGGTTCCAATTGGCTACCCAAAATTAACTACACAATTTGGATGGACTTGGCGCGACGTATTTGAAAAGACAGCACCGGTCATAAATTATGCAAAAGAGAATGGCCTACACGCTCTATTTTTTCCATATGATACGACGCGGGCATTACCTGACGATCTCAGCAACCTGTGCAAAGCAATAATGGACACTTCGCCACCAGATTCTATTGGCATTGTAGATACGATGGGCTGCGCAACACCCGAAGCAATTAAACACATGGTGCGCTGGGTTAAGGGCATGACTGGCCTCCCAATAGAGATCCACACCCATAACGATTTTGGTATGGGTGTTGCTACCGAACTTGCAGCTGTCACCGCGGGAGCGGAATGTGTTCACAGTTGTGCAAATGGTTTGGGAGAACGTACAGGCAATGCTGCACTTGAGGAGCTTATGATGGGACTCCACTTACTGTATGGCTATGACACTAAATATCAGCTCGATAAAATTCCAGAATTAGGTGCCTTAATATCTGAGAGGTCTAACATACCAATTGCCCGAAATAAGCCCGTTTTGGGCCATGGGAATTTTATCCGAGAATCTGGGATTGGCATAAATTTTGTTATGAATGACCCCTTGGTTATGTTTGGAACACATCCGTCCCTAACTGGAAAAGTGGGCGAAGTAGTTCTTGGCAAAAAGTCTGGAAAAGCTTCAATTATTTACAAGATGGGTGAGCTTGGAATGGGCGCCCTTGAGGATGAAAAAATTGGGCTTATTTTGGATGAGGTAAAATCGACAGGGATTGCTAAGCGTGATGTACTTACGAATGAGGAATTCACAAATATAGTCGCAGCCGTGATGTCTAAATAACATTGTAGTCCATGCTAGACGTGGAATTTAATTTAGCCGAAAGAAAAGACAGATGATAAAATTTTTTCACTCACCTGGTAGCTGCTCAGATGGAATTCTTCTGCTTTTGGAGGAGCTTCATGTTGATTTTGAGATTGAAATTGTAAATGTCAAGAAAGGGATGCAACATGATGCTGCATTCCTAGCGATAAACCCCAAGGGGAAGGTCCCGTCACTCCAGCTTGAGGATGGCTCTACATTAACTGAATTTCAGACTATCGCTTACTGGCTAGTGGCAAAATTCAAAAAAAGTAACTTGTGGCCTGATACTCTCGAGAAACAGTCGCGAACGCTTGAGGCATTGGACTTCATTGTGGCCTCAGTGCACATGCGAGGGTTCACATTTGTGAAAATGCCAAAGAAGTTTCAGTTAGACGAGAAAGGCACCGAAGACTTGCGTAGCTTCGGGCGCTCTGAGGCTGAAAAAGGGCTCAAACATCTCGGATCAATTCTGGGAACTTCAAAATATTTATTTGGAAACTTTGGCGTTGCCGATGCAGCACTTTTTTATGTGCTTCAGTGGGCTGAGCAGGAGGGAATTCCACATAATAATAACTTAAAGGAATTCTTGGACAGAGTGCGTGGTAGGCCTGCGTTTCAGCGGGCCTTCAGTTCACAATGATTAATTAACGCCAAATACAAAATAGTAATGGTTATAAGCAGAGAAAAAAATGGCGATCGAAAAATCAATATTATTGGCAAAAATGGACTCCCTAGAGGATCAAACCAAATTTCAATCTCGTACTAGTCAAGTCTACTCCTCGATGCGTTCTGATATTATTACAGGTATCCTTCGACCTGGCCATAAACTGAAAATTGAGGAGCTGACCAAGACCTATGGCGTAGGCTCATCTCCCATACGTGAAGCGCTTTCGTTACTAACGTCTGACACGCTTGTGACCCGAAACGATCAGCGTGGGTTCAGGGTTGTTGAAGTTTCTACAGAGGAATTTGATGAACTATTGAAAACTAGAGTTCTGGTTGAGCAACTTGCATTAAAGGAGTCTATGCTTAATGGAGACGATATTTGGGAAGAAAAAATAATATTGGCTGCGCATAGACTGTCGCGTGTGCCCCGGTCTGTGTCATCAGACATCTTTGTTGCTAATGATGAGTGGGATAATCTTCACAAAAAATTTCATATGTCACTTGTAAGTGCTTGTGGATCTTCTATTTTAATAAAATTTTGTGATCAGCTTTATGATCAAAATACCCGCTACCGGCATTTAGCAGCTCCACGATCATATCCAATGCGTGAAATTAATGTGGAGCATGATGCCATATCAACTGCGGTAGTATCTCGAAACAAAGAGAGTTCTTTAAAACTTTTAGCGGATCACTACCAGCGGACTGGTTCTCGATTGAGAAGTGATATCGTGGCTTTACTGAATTCCTGAACAGAATCTATGGCGTAAGAAATAGGCTGATAATTTTGTTCCTCGTCACCAAAGTAAGGTACTCAGTACCGCTCCCACACATCATACTTTTTCCATAATTTACAACTAGATTTTTCCATCATGTACTCCCCAAAGTCTCTACCGTTGATACTACAGTACCCAACTAAACGGTCATATGTTTTGGCACCAGTTAGCTCACATTTGGCTGGTAGTCCTAAAAATTGTAGTGCTAATTTGGTTGCGTCATCGCCCCCTACAGTTCCACGTTCGGGGCAGTCTAACGCTGATAGCCGAATGGCAATACCTTGAACCTCTATAGTGTCGCCATCCCGCACGTGAGTGATTTTGCCATTTATTACTTTTGCCTTAGTCTCTAAATTTTTCGTTGCATGGCAATGATATTTTTCTAGGCCTAAATGACAGCCTCGGCTGTTTACTCCACCACTATGGGCCCCTAATTGTGTAGCAGTAATTGCAAATAATATTAAATTAATAACAAACTTCAACATATTAAAACCATCTGTTTTCTTCACTTTATTGGTCAGTTGGTCGAACACTTTAAAAACTTACAAAATTTTTAAAGTGCAGTTTATATTATATAGTTTTTTCCCAATAATTTTACAAAATGGGTAGTGCTGCCACGTTGCCTTGACGGATACTGCCATTCGGTAAAGCCACCTTAATGGCTTGACCTGGTTCCCAAAAATCTCTGTCGATCATTGATTGGCCAATATTTTTTTTGAGGCGGGGTGACCATATCCCTGATGTAATTTGGCCAACTTGCAGATCACCCACCAGAACAGGCCAGGGCTTTGCACAAGTGGGGCAGGGATCACCATCAAAAACTACGCCTCTGATTTCTCGGGTTACGCCCTCCGCTGCGATTTTTTGTAAGGCGGCTCGTCCAATATAATCAATTGACCCATCTGTAACGCAAAACTTACCATGACCGATTTCAAATGGATTATTTTCACGGGTCATTTCGTTTCCATACGAGAATAAGCCTCCTTCAATTCTTTCGATAAGGTTTGGACATCCTGCTGAAATATTGAACGGCAGGCCAGCCTCCCAGATGGTATCCCAAAGCGCTGGGCCCAAATGACTGCCATTTAAATAAATTTCAAAACCGCCTTGTCTTGAATAACCCGAACGCGCCATTAATTGCTGCGTCCCTTGGAATTCAATCCAATTATATTTGAAGAAACCAATATTTCGTATGTCATTTCCAAAAACTGAGGCTAGTAAATCCTCGGCTTTTGGTCCCTGAATGGCGAGAGTATTAACGTCTGGCTCCGTGATCTTAACATCCATGCCTCGCCCAAGTGCCAAACCCATCGCGTACAAAAGTAAATCGCTGTCAGCAATGGAAAGCCAGAACCGGTCTTCAGCCAGTTTTAACATAACTGGATCGTTTATCATCCCGCCTTGTGCATCGATGATCGGAATGTAAAAACAATCCCCTAATTTAGCTTTAGAGATGTTGCGAGGCGTCATCCACTGAACAAGTGCAGCTGCATCAGGGCCTGTAATTTGGACTTGGCGCTGAACTGATACATCCCAAATCTGTACATACTTTCTTAGGTGCCAATAGTCTTCTTCAACCGTCGTGCTAAATGCTTTGGGAAGTAACATATGGTTAACAACAGAAAAGCCTCTAACCCCTGCTTCTTCAACCTTTTCAGTATAAGGCGTTCGCCGAATACGTCGTGACATATTTAGGCCGTCCATTATGCTGAAGTCCACATTGAATATGAATTTGGACTAAATATGACGGGCATGTGGTATAAACCACTTGGGTCCAACATCTCAAATCGTAATGCTATTTGAGTAACAGTTGCATGTATTTCCTGGGTAGCCCAGTATGCTTTTACATCGAACACCAGTTCATAAGTGGCTTGAGTGTCAATCTTGTCTTCACTGATCTCTTGCGATAGCCGCCCGCCATCATCCATGTAACTTTCAAATATTGTCTCACGACTATTTAGATTAGTTAATGTGACCTTAATACCGCCCGCATGTGTTCCGTCGGTACCATTCAGCGTATGAGATGTAAGGGTTGCCATTACTCGATCGAAGCCTTGTCGCGTTTGTCTGAGGTTGCCGCCACAATTGGGCTTATAACGCCGCGACATTTTACATTAACGATTGCCGTCTTGCCACTAGCCATAGCCCTTTTTAAGGCAGGCACTAACTGATCACGGGTTTCAACTAATTCTCCATGCCCACCAAGCCCCTCGCACATAGAATGAAAGGGAATATCACGGAAATCGGTGGCAAAATGTTTGCCATTTGCAAAAAGCCGTTCCTGTTGTTGGCTAATGCAATCCAACCCACCGTTATTGTCTATTACGATAGTAATTGGCAGATTATCTTGAAATGCGGACTCAATTGAAAGTCCACCTGATAAGAATGCGCCATCACCTGAAATTACAACAACGTTACTTTTTGGGTTCAAAGCTTTGGCTGATACGCCAAACGAAACGCCAACTCCAAGTAACGAATAATTACCTGGATGCATAATACCAGCCAACTTTTGTCCATTCCAGCCAGCCATATTGACTGCAATCTCTGACCAAAAATGTGTGTTGCCACCATCAAAGATCAGCCAATCGTTCTCACCTATTTGAGTTTGAACATCTAGTGAAAGTTGTAGGGGATGCATTTTGCCCGGTTTGGCGGTTTCTTTGGCTATGTGTTCGTACCACTCTTCTACCCAGATCTTGCGTCGGCCGCGTTGTAAATCGAACCATTCAGGCCAAGTTTTGTTTACTTCAAGTAATGCATCAAGGAATGCAGCAGGGTCCGAAAGTAGTACCTCGTCTGCAGCTTGGTTGTGTTCCAATTCCTCATGACTGCCATTGATACATACAAGAGTTTGATCTGAAGGAAAAAAAGGTGGATTACCAAAATTCATCTGATTATCTAGCCGTCCACCAATCATTAAAATGAGATCAGCTTCATGAATGGCTGGCTTTGAAGGATGATATTGGTGGAAATCAGCTAGGCCCATGTATGCTTCGCATTCTTCCCCTAAAAGTTTAGAGTGGTATGGTACATTGAAAATTGGGAGACGCTTTATTTTTCCCACTTTTTCAAGTTTTTTTTCTGCTTTTGACCACCAAATACCGTGGCCGCCTATGATTATTGGACGGCTGGCCTTGCGAACCATACTGAGAACTATCTCAAGTGCTGAGGGGTCTGGCCAGGCGCGTGGTACTGGGCGATCGCTGCGATTGAAGGGACGTTCCTGGAGGCCGGCGTCTGGTTCAAATGAAGAAAACATAATGTCGACTGGAAGTGAGATGTGTACTGGGCCAGGGTACCCAGTTGTTGCAGCGGTCCATGCACGGTTTACGAATTCACTTATTCGTTCACCATCTGTGATTTGTACAGAGTACTTCACAAGAGGAGCAGCGATAGCGACATCATCAATTTCTTTGAACCCACCTGCGCCTTGTCTTTTTAATGTGGACGAACCAGTAACAAAAATAACTGGACTACGCTCACCACCAGCCTCGAGCATTGCGGGCACAGCATTTGCGAAACCTTCTGGACCTACAAGGCATACCACGGGTTTGCGTGTAATCCGTGCGTGACCATCGGCCAAGTGACCAGCTATCTGTTCGTGTGGCGTGTTGATGACGGGCATTTGGCATTCCATGAAGCCCTCTAACGCAGGATTGCAAAACCCTCCTGCCAGAGTGAATATGTGATCTACTCCTTTTTTCTGAAGAGCGCGTGCGAGCAATGCTCCACCTCTAATTTTTTTTGGTTCAGTCATTCCCTTATCTCACTTCTGGTCTTTCCAGTAATTTATTAGGTCGTCAGTTTTAAACTCTGCACTCTACTATTGAGCCGCGGTAATATTAAAAATTACATTCTCTTTAAGGTCGTTGATAGACGTCATTCCTAACTGAGCCAGCACAACACTAATGTCCTCCGTAAAACACTTCAAAAGAGCATTTAACCCAGTGACGCCTTCGGCTCCCAATGCGAGTAGTGCTGGCCGGCCTAACATTACAAAATCGGCACCGAGTGCCAAAGCTTTGACTACATCTTCGCCATTGCGGACACCACTGTCGAATAGAAGAGGGAAATCAGAACCCACTTCTGATCTTATTAACGGAAGAAGTTTTATTGCGGGGGGCACACTGTCGAGCTGTCTTCCACCGTGGTTGGACACATATATTGCATCTGCTCCAAGGCTTTGCACACGTTGCGCGTCCGCAGTAGATGTCACCCCTTTTACAATTAGCTTGCCAGGCCATTTTTTACGAAGCAATTGAAAAAAATCCCAGTTTGCACCCGCCCTGTTACCACTGCGGTTAAATTTTGAGTTTCCATCTTTGTCTACAAAGTTTTTTGGACTTGGTGCACCGGCTGTCAGTGTTCTAAGTGACCATCTTGGGTGCGTGGCAAAATCCAAGAACGCTCTGGGCGTCATCGAAAAAGGAAAATTAAAGCCATTTCGTAAATCACGAACCCGGCGGGAAACTTGTGGCACGTCAACCGTAAGAACCAGTGTTTCAAATCCGGCTTTGAGTGCGCGGTCAACCATCGACATGGAGGCCTCTTCTGAGGAACTGAAGTAGAGTTGGAACCAAGCCCGATGCCCTGCCCATTTCGCCATATCTTCTATTGAACTTGAGGCAGCGGATGATAGGCATATTGGGAAGTCAAATTTTTTTGCCATATCTGCTAAAAATTTATCTGCATTAGGACATGCTAAGTTGCACATACCCATAGGCGCCACACCAAATGGTACGTTGAAAGACTGATCTAAAATTGATGCTGTCAGTGAGCGCTGTGAAACATTTTCCATAACCCGTGGTTGAAGCATAATGTTATCAAATGCGGCCTCATTACGGGATACTCCAACCTCACGACCTGCCGCGCCTTCAATGAAATCAAAAACCATTCTCGGCAAGCGCTTGCGCGCGATGCGTCTGGCATCTTCTGTAGAAAATATGTGGCTGTTTTTTTTAAGCACAGTGTATTTTGCCTTACCAAATAATTTTCACTAATAGTCTAACAGGTTTCCAACTGCAGAGACCAACTGAAAAGATAAACTCTTTATTAAAGCGTCATTCTTGTTTAAGAATTACGTAGTCGGAAGTATGGAATAAGATAAAAATTGATAAAATACACTAATTTGTAATTAATTAAAAAAAGTAAATACTTTTCACTGAAAGTCGGTTATACGTTAGTTTCAAATAAAAATTAAGCTAAGCGTAATTTAAAGCTTAACGTTGCGTTAGTAAGCTATGAATAGGGTTAAACGTTATTGAAAGTCACAACTTTAATAAGTTCACTTCATCTATTCGCATTTATTATTATACGCCAGACATAAATAAGTTTCAAAAGGGAGTGAGTAATGACTAAAAAGTACATAGAACAGCAACAGAACAAATTAGCCAATGGACTGATTGATCGACGTCGATTTATGATGTCTGTCTTAGCCACAGGATTAGCATTGCCAACAGCGTTAAGCTTGGCAAGTAAAGCAGAAGCGGGAGCACATAAGCAGGGTGGACTATTTAGAATGGGGATCGCCCATGGTTCTACTACTGATACGCTAGATTCAGCAACATCTGAGAACCATTTTACACTGATAAATGGCTATACCTTTGGAAACCATTTGACTGAGGTTAACAATGATGGACAGTTAGTTGGTGAATTGGCTGAAAGTTATGAATCCGGCGATGCTCAAACTTGGGTGTTCAACCTGAGACAAGGAGTTGAATTTCACAACGGCAAGACCATGACATCTGAAGATGTAGTTGCTTCATTTAATCATCACATGGGTGAAGACTCTACATCTGCTGCGAAGGGACTTCTCACAGCTGTCAAATCATTGAAGGCAGATGGAAAGAATCGTGTAATTTTTGAACTTGAAAGTGCAAACGCCGATTTCCCATTCATAGTAAGTGACTACCATATTTCCATCCGCCCTACGGGCGATATGGCATCAGGCATTGGAACTGGTGGCTACATGGTGCAAAGTTTTGAACCAGGTGTGAAATCTGTTCTGAAGCGCAACCCAAATTATTGGAAAGAAGGACGTGCGCATTTTGACGAAGTGCAATTAATTTCAATTGTTGATCCAACTGCCCGTCAAACTGCTCTAATGAATGGTGATATCGACGCGATGGATCGAGTTGATCTGAAAACGATTAATTTATTCAAACGGAACCCTAATGTTAACATTATGGAAGTAACGGGCACTGCTCATTACACTTTCCCAATGCGTTTAAATGTTGATCCATTTAGTGACTACGACTTACGAATGGCTTTGAAATATTCAATAAAGCGCCAAGAATTAGTGGATAAAGTGCTCCTTGGGTACGGTGCTGTGGGTAATGACCATCCAATTTCCACTGCTAATCGTTATCATAATTCGGACATGCCACAGCGTGAGTTCGATGCGGATAAAGCAGCTTTCCATTATAAAAAATCTGGCCATTCGGGCAAAATCCCACTTTCTGCAGCTGATGCGGCATTTGCAGGTGCTGTGGACGCGGCTCAATTGATTGCAAATTCAGCATCTGAAGCAGGAATTGATATCGAAGTGGTACGGGAACCCAATGACGGATACTGGTCCAACGTTTGGAACAATGACGCCAAAGGCTGGTGCGCATGCTATTGGGGTGGTCGTCCAACAGAGGACTGGATGTTCTCTGCCGCCTATACCAATGATACGGAGTGGAACGACACCAATTGGAAAGGAACAGATGGATCTAAAAAATTCAATTCCTTGGTTAAGACCGCACGTGCCGAGCTGAATGACACAAAACGTAGAGAAATTTACTACGAATGTCAGAACCTTATCAGTGATGATGGTGGTTCCATAGTCCCATTATTTAACAGCTATGTCAGTGCCAATAGTAAAGCGATTGCCACGGATGAGCAGGTAGCTGCTAATTGGGACAGCGATGGCGCAAAATGTGTAGAACGTTGGTGGTTTGCCTAAAGTTTAAGCATTAAGGCTTAGGCCAGACTTTTCTGGCCTAAGCACAAATTTTAAGGCGATAAAATCTTGCATCCTGTATTTAAAACGATCTTAGGGCGTATAGCCATGGGAATAGTGACGCTTTTTGTCGTCTCTATAATTATTTTCTCTGCCATCGAGTATTTACCTGGTGATTTTGCTAAAAATATATTGGGACAAGCGGCTACTGAAGAAACAACTGCTGCCTTTAGGCGTGAGCTAGGATTGGATCAACCGGCAGTGTTGAGATATAGCCAATGGATTGCTGCAGTCGTTCAAGGTGACTTAGGAACGTCTTTTTCAGGACGAAATGCGTCGGGCGTAGATCGCTCCAGACAAGTGATGGATCTGATAGCACCCCGTTTAAGTAACACCCTGTTTCTTGCTTCCCTGGCAGCAGTGGTTGCAGTCCCATTATCGCTGCTTCTTGGAATTTCGACTGCGCTTTACCGCAACTCTTTTTATGATCGTTCGGTAAATATGACGACTTTGACCACAATTTCGTTCCCGGAGTTTTTTGTTGCGTACATTTTGATACTTTTCTTAGCCTCGCTTTACCCAGTTTTCCCTTCGCTCGCGAATGTTGATGCGCAGACACCTTTAGGTGAGCGGTTCTACCGAGCAGCGTTGCCTGCGCTGACCCTCACGCTAGTCATTGTCGCGCACATGATGAGAATGACACGGGCAGCCATAATTAATTTATTAGCAAGCCCTTATATACAAATGGCCCGATTGTCTGGTGCATCGCCGACTGAAGTGATTTTGAAACATGCCTTACCGAACGCTTGGGCACCAATTGCAACTGTTATTGCTTTTAACTTGGCTTACTTAGTGGTTGGTGTAGTGGTAGTCGAAGTTGTATTTGTATATCCTGGTATTGGTCAGCTAATGGTTGATGCAGTAGCCAGTAGAGATATTCCTGTTGTACAGGGCTGCGCGCTGATTTTTGCAATGACATATATTATTTTAAATTTAATTGCTGATATCATTGGTATAATTACTAACCCAAGATTGCTTCACCCAAAATGAAAAAAGAAACTGATACATATTCAGCAGCGGGTGAGGTTGGCGCGGTCTACGAAAAGCGGTCGCTTTGGAACCGAACTTTAATTGATCTGCGCAAGGCACCGTATACAGCACTTTTTGGTATGGTCGTAATTTTAGCATATGCTCTCGTTGCTATTTTTGCTCCAATTCTGGCTCCTTATGGGGAGGCACAGGTGTTTCCCGAACCATATGCGCCTTGGAGTTCAACGTATGTTTTTGGCACTGACCAAATTGGTCGGGATATATTCTCGCGTATGATTTATGGTGCGAGAAACACGGTGGGTATAGCGGTGGCAACAACCTTTCTAGCTTTCCTAATTGGTGGAGTTTTGGGTCTCGCTGCTGCAATAAACAGGAGTTGGCTAGACCAACTTCTAAGTCGTTCGGTTGATGTCTTAATGGCTATTCCTAGCTTGATATTTGCTTTGGTCCTTTTGTCAATTTTTGGATCAACAATCACCAATCTTATTCTTATAATAGCGGTATTAGATAGTACCAGGGTTTTTCGATTAACTCGTGCGGTGGCATTGAACGTGGTCGTGATGGATTATGTCGAGGCGGCACGCCTACGTGGTGAGGGGCTCGGCTGGGTGATGCGGCGTGAGATTCTTCCAAACATCCTGCCCCCTTTGATTGCTGAGTTTGGGCTAAGGTTTTGTTTTGTTTTTCTTACAATCGCGGCACTTTCTTTTCTTGGTGTTGGCATTCAGCCTCCTACGGCCGATTGGGGATCAATGGTGCGTGATAATGCGTCACTTATAATGTTCGCCCAATATGATCTTAAGGCTGGCCTGACCCCACTGTTACCAGCGGCGGCAATAGCATTACTTACTGTGGCTATAAATTTTGTTGTGGACTGGTTCCTGCACAAAACTAGCGGATTACATGATGAGTAAAAGTACAAAAAAAGGCGATGTGCTGCTATCAATCAAGGGATTAAAAATACAGGGTTTCTCTGATGAGAAATGGCACGATATTATTAATGGTATTGATCTGACGTTGCACGCAGGTGAAGTTCTTGGGCTAATTGGGGAATCTGGAGCAGGTAAGTCAACATTGGGTCTTGCTGCCATGGGATATACCCAACCTGGGTGTCGCATCACAGAAGGTGAGATAATATTTGACGGTGTTGATTTAGCTAAATTAACAGATGGAGAAAAACGCAAATTTTGGGGTACCCGCATGACCTACGTAGCGCAATCTGCTGCGGCGGCATTCAATCCTGCTCGTCGGTTAATTGTGCAAACTACGGCCTCGACCATTCGGTCAGGAATTAAAGATCAAAGCTCCGCTTACGAAGACGCACAACAATTGTATGATGTTTTAAACTTGCCGGATCCGGAGAATATTGGTGAGCGTTACCCTCATCAAGTTTCGGGAGGGCAATTGCAAAGAGTGATGACAGCAATGGCAATGTCGCCAAGGCCAGATCTGTTAGTCTTTGATGAACCTACGACAGCGCTGGACGTGACGACGCAAGTTGAAGTGTTGGCGTCGATGCGGTCAATAGTTGAAGAATTTAATACTGCAGCAATCTATATAACGCATGACCTTGCCGTCGTGGCGCAAATGGCTGACGTTATAAAGGTGCTACGCTATGGCAATGAAGTTGAGGAGGCGCCTACGCGCCAAATGTTAAGCGCGCCACAACAAGAATATACAAAATCTCTTTGGTCGGTAAGGTCGCTTGAAAAGTCACAGCAGGTAGCCAAGGATTCAGTTTTGTCGCTTAAGGGTATTAACGCTGGGTACGGTGCAGCAAAAGTATTAAACAGTGTAAATATTGAAGTCCCCAAAGGTTCAACTGTGGCGGTTGTAGGCGAGTCAGGTTCCGGAAAGTCGACGGCTGCGAGAGTGATCACTGGGCTCTTGCCACAGATGTCAGGAAGCGTGCAGTTTAATGGTGAGGATTTGCCACCAGCGCTTGCCAATCGCAGCAAAGATCAGAAACGTCGAATCCAGATGATTTATCAAATGGCGGATACCGCCATGAACCCACGCCAAACGGTGCGTGAAATAATAGGGCGACCACTTGAGTTCTACCTTGGCATGCGTGGATCTGAGAAAACTAAACGAATAACAGATTTACTTGAGATGATTGAGCTCGATGCGAGCTTTATGCAACGTCTACCTGGAGAATTATCCGGTGGACAAAAGCAACGGATCTGCATCGCTCGTGCACTGGCGGCCGAACCGGATTTTATAATCTGTGATGAGGTAACCTCTGCGTTGGATCAGATCGTGCAGGAGGGTATCCTAAAACTCTTGCTAAGGTTGCAAGAAGAATTAGGATTAACTTACCT
>Ga0209335_10003707_pt1 | contig 15062 bp, 18 predicted proteins | sample COG_09_FD_184753 | JGI IMG/M metagenome (GOLD analysis project Ga0209335, IMG submission 184753) | Pelagic Microbial community sample from North Sea - COGITO 998_met_09 (SPAdes) (version 2) | ecosystem: Environmental > Aquatic > Marine > Neritic zone/Coastal water | place: Helgoland, sampling...
AAGATGGCAAGGGCAAGGTGAATGATTATTGGAAGCCCTCGCAAAAGATCCTGGGTGAAGGCAACTTCATGCAACGGCTGTTAGACTATGACAAGGACAACATCCCTCCGAACGTCGTCGCGCAGATCAAGTCGTATGTGGCGAATCCAGATTTCCAGCCTGCAGTGATCGAGAAGGTCTCCAAGGCTGCTACCGGCCTTTGTAAGTGGTGTCGCGCAATGGAGGTGTACGATCGCGTAGCCAAGGTGGTTGAACCGAAGCGGATTGCGCTCAAGCAGGCGGAAGAGGAGCTCTCTGTAATGATGGCTGACTTGAAAGTGAAGCAGGATCAGCTTAAGGCGGTCCTTGACAAGATTGCAGAGCTCGAGGCAAACTTCAAGGAGGCAAACGACAACAAGGTTTCGCTCGCTAACCAAGTGGATATGTGCGAAAAGAAGCTCATTCGTGCAGGCAAGCTCATCTCGGGTCTTGGAGGCGAGCGGACGCGCTGGACGGAGAATGTTCAGACGCTTGGTGAGGAGTTCACAAATGTAACTGGCGACGTGCTTGTGTCGTCGGCGATTGTGGCATACCTAGGTGTCTTCTCGTCGGAGTATCGCGACGACTACATTGCGCAAGCCGTCAAAGATGTCAAGGGCAAGGGAGTGCCGGGGTCTGCGACTGTGTCCTTGGAGAAGGTGCTCGGCAACCCTGTGCAGATCCGGGATTGGAACATCGCGGGGCTTCCACGCGACTCCCTTTCGACAGATAACGCAATCATCATGTCGAAGTCGCGTCGCTGGCCTCTTATGATTGACCCGCAAGGGCAAGCTAACAAATGGATTCGCAACATGGAAAAAGAAAATGACTTGGGTGTTTACAAGCTATCACAGTCTGATTTTGTTCGCAACATCGAAACGTGTGTGCAGTATGGGCGTCCAGTGTTGCTTGAGAACGTCGGCGAAACAATCGACTCGATCCTTGAGCCACTGCTGACCAAGTCAATCTACAAGTCCGGGGGTTCCAACTGTGTTAACATCGGCGACTCGGTCGTCGAGTACCACGATGACTTCAAACTGTATCTAACCACGAAATTACCCTCGCCGCACTATGCACCGGAAGTTTCCACCAAGGTTGTGCTCGTGAACTTCACGATCACACCGATTGGTCTGCAGGACCAGTTGCTGGGCATCACAGTCGAAGTAGAGCGCAACGACCTCGAGCAGGAGCGCCAGCGATTGGTGATCCAGAATGCGGGCTTCAAGAAGCAGTTGGCGGAGATCGAGGACAAGATCCTCAAAATGCTTTCCGAAGCTGGCGGTGACATCCTTGAAGACGAAGAGCTCATCAATACACTTTCCGCATCCAAGGTCACATCAAATGAGATTGGTGTAGCGCTGGAGGCTGCTGAGAAGACCGAAGCGACTATCAATGACACCCGCCAGCGTTACACTCCTTACCCTGAGCGAGGCTCGCTGCTGTTCTTCTGCATTGCTGAGCTGCGCAACATCGAACCTATGTACCAGTATTCGCTTGACTGGTTCGTGGATCTCTTCAAGGCAGCGATGAACGATTCGGAGAAGAACCCGAATGTTGAGGAGCGCGTGCAGATTCTCATCGATTTCTTCACATACTCGCTGTACCGAAACGTATGCCGCTCGCTCTTCGAAAAAGACAAGGTCCTCTACTCGTTCCTAGTCTGTTCACGCCTAATGCTTGCTGGCGAGAAGATTATGGTTCCGGAGCTCCGCTTTCTTCTCTCGGGCGTCAGCGGAGTCTACCCGGGTAAACCCCCTGAGAAGCCAGCGGAATGGATTCCCGATCGCTCGTGGACGGAGGTGGTGTCAGCGAGCCTTCTCCCGCAGTTTTCTGCTCTGCCAGCAGATTTCAAGGACAACATTGACGGGTGGAAGAAGATTTATGACAGCAATGATCCTGCAAGCATCAAGCTTCCAGCGGATGGGGAAGACAAATATTCTGCATTTCAGAAGATTGTGCTCCTACGCTGCCTGCGCCCGGACAAAGTCGTGCCTGTTGTGCAGCAACTCGTCATAGATGAAATGGGGCAGCGCTATGTTGAGCCGCCTCCATTTGATCTGAAGCTCTCCTACGAGGACTCCAATCCCGTTTCGCCTCTCATCTTTGTGCTCTCGCCAGGCGCGGACCCCAATGCCGCCCTAATTGCATTCGCTGACTCTGCCGGCATCACGCTTGCGTCGCTCTCCCTTGGACAAGGGCAAGGTCCGATCGCCTCTCGCATGATCGATGATGCTATCGACCGCGGCACGTGGGTTGTTCTTCAGAACTGCCACCTCGCGCCATCGTGGATGCCTGCGCTGGAGGCCAAGGTGGAGGGGTTTTCAATCGACCGTGCAGCGCCCACCTTCCGTCTTTGGCTCACTTCGTACCCGAGCGACAAGTTCCCTGTCGCGATCCTCCAGAACGGTGTCAAGATGACACTGCAGCCTCCCAAGGGTCTTCGTGCCAACATGCTCAACACATACATTGGTATGGAAGAGGATTTCTTCGAAAGTGCCGGCGAAAAGGCACGCGACTTGCGCAAACTGCACTTCGGATTGGCCTTTTTCCACGCGCTGTTGCAAGAGCGCATCAAGTTCGGTGCTCTTGGATTCAACATCCCGTATCAATTTACGGAGAGTGATCTGATCATCTGCCAGACACAGGTCAAGATGTTCACCCAAGAGTTCGATCACATTCCGTTCGAGGCGCTGCGCTATACAGCTGGCGAGACCAACTACGGCGGTCGTGTGACGGACGCATACGACCGGCGCACGACGGGAATGATGCTCTTCGACTACTACAACCCGAAGACATTGGAGGATGGCTACAAGTTCTCGGAGTCTGGTAAGTATGGTCCCCCTGATGGAAACCCGAAACTTCCGGCGGTTATCGAGCACATCCGCGCGTTCCCGCTTATCGAGCAGCCGGAAGTATTCGGCTTGCACGAGAACGCCAACATCACGTGTGCACGAAACGAGACGTACGCGCTCTTTGACGCCATGTTGCTGCTCATGCCCAAAGACAAGGCTGGTGGCTCCGATGGAGGCCCAAGCTCCGATGAAATTCTTCTCCAGCTCGCGCAAGGAATGATCGACAGAATGCCGACCAAGTCAGATCTTTTCCGATTCGGACTTCCCTTCCTAGTCGACGAAGTCAAGGAGCTGTACCCCACCGACTACAACGAAAGCATGAACACCGTGCTCACACAAGAGCTGCTCCGATTCAACGGGGTGATCAAGGTGCTACGCGCAACACTTCAGCAACTCGTGCTGGCAGTGAAGGGCCTCATCGTCATGTCGTCTGACCTCGAAAAGGTGGCCAACTCCTTCCTTGATGGTAAGGTGCCAGCGCAGTGGCTCAAGGCGTCGTATCCCTCGTTGAAGCCGCTCGGGTCCTACTTCGACGACTTGATGCGGCGGCTGAACTTCCTGCAAAAATGGATCGACGAGGGCCCGCCGGCGGTCTTCTGGCTCTCGGGGTTCTTCTTCACCCAGTCCTTCCTCACAGGTACGCTTCAGAACTACGCGCGCAAGCACCAGGTGGCGATCGACACGCTCCGGTGGGACTTCCACGTGCTCTTGGATACGCCGACCGAGAAGGCTGAGGACGGCTGCTACGTAGACGGGCTTTTCCTCGATGGTGGTGCTTGGGACCTGACCGACAACGTGCTGTGCGAGCAACAGCCCAAGGTGCTCTTTGAATCCATGCCGTGCATTCAACTGCTACCGATCCTCACCTCTGAGTTCAAGCTCAAGCCTGGCGACTACCCCTGCCCGCTGTACAAGACCAGCGAGCGCAAGGGCACGCTGTCCACCACGGGGCACTCGACCAACTTTGTGATGCAAATCGTGCTGCCTTCCGCGAAGGAGGAGGCCCACTGGGTGAAGCGCTCAGTTGCGCTTCTCACCCAGCTTGACGATTAGGACAGACGCAGTGGTAGACGGGTCGTAGGTTTTGCCGTTCTGGTGTGGATGGCACTTGTAATATCAAAGAATATTGTGCAATCAATTTCTTGTGTGTGCCGGGGCTGCAACCACACCCCGTCTCATCACATTCTTGCTCAGTCTGACGATAAGACGCTTTTCCTTTACAGCCACCGCCTAGGTCTTGCGCATCAGACTGACTGGTCATTACAAACATCTCGCACACGCTCAACTACGCTTCTTCAGCATTCGTCACGAAGGAATCCGTGATGACCTCGCCATAATGTGTCTCTTTCGAGCCCAAAAGATCGAATTGTGGGGTTATCCATTCCTGCGTGTAACTCTCACGGTGAGATGTTTCTTCCCGATCTTTCAACCACGCGTTGCGGAATGCTCCCATCGGGTGTCGCAGGCAACGGAGCATGAACATCGGGGTTCGAGTGGGGTACGACGAGCTGGTCGTCGGGGACCGGAGCGCCCTCTGGGGCGGGCCAAGCAGGCTCCGGCTCGTCTGGGAGCAGCTCCCGGAACTCCTGCCGAGAAATCTCGCGCACCTCCTCGTCGTCGTCCTCAAATGTTACTCGGCGCAAGCCCTGTCATGTGCAGGGGAGCGGTTGGTGTGGTGTTCGGCGCAACTCCACGTCTAAAACAAAATTTTGCCCCTGCCGACATGACCCTCTTGCGCGCAATGGACAAAAGACAAGGAAATGGGTTGCAAGGAGCAGGTCACCAAGAGCGGGGCTCGGAACCTGGCACGTGATGCACGGGAGAGGGTCATGTCGGCAAGGGCAAAATTCTCGCTTGGTCTGTTGAATTATTTCCGAGGCGTTGAAGGACACCGGGGAAGTCGGGAAATCCTCCAGGATCTTGGGTTCTGGTTGATGATTGTGTTGGGCGATCTCCTCTGGCGTCATCCAGACGTTGCGATCCGAGGACTCATCTGAGAAGCTCGGTACCTCAACTGGAATGCGACGCGCATCTTCTGGCGGATCGAACCTGCACAGAGCCCTTGCCTACTCAGCGCATGCGCGCGCGCCATGTACCCTACATCCGTTCCAGCGGCAAAGGGGGTGAGCACTGCGGGTAAGGGTGCACCGAATGAACTCATTCAGGAACACAGGAGCACCCCCGTCTTCTTGCTCGCTCTTCCACCGTCTTTCGATCTCAGCCTGCGTTTCGGCTGCAATCTGCTCAGCCTCTGCTTGCTCTGCTGCCTGGGCGTTGCCGTCAACGAACCCGTCCGTGTTCTCTGCGAGCGCATTCTCTTCCTCGTACCACGGCAGATCAGCATTCTGGCGCCAGCGCTCCAATGTCTCTGGGTCGTGTGCAATTCGCATTCCCGTGGCTTCTACCAATCGTTGGCACCATTCTGTTCCATTCATGCCATCCTGTGTCCCCGCCTCGAGGTCTGTGACCTCGTAAGCATCTTCGTCTTCACTCCATGAATCCACCTCGCCCGCCTTTTCCCCTCCGCCCTGCTGCGACCGTGGGATCAATATCGGCATCAAGCATGCACTGAAAACCCCACGGGGACGAACCTCTTCGTTGATGACCATCCCGGCGTCGATTGCTGCCTGCCTCCTTCCCGCCTGATGCCTCGCAGCTGCTGCTGGAGCCAGTTTTTCGTCCACTTCAAGGTCATCAGAAGCAACCTCCTCCACAACAATTACGCGTCTGCCCTTTGTTGTCTTCCCGTGCACTGCATCAGGTTCCTTCTCCTGGTGCTGCATTTCATCTTGCATATGCTGTTCCGCGTCTAAGAATTCTGTCACCTTCGCGGCCTTGCCAGAAGCGAATCAAATCAAGCAGTGTCAGCAGGTGTGATGTGTATTTGCGTGCACGTGTTGCTATCTATCTCTCCCTGTGTACGCGCATTATCATTTGAAGTGCACCAAGTAAGTGAGACGCAGCATCAGCAGAAGCTGCAGGCATTAAAGCTTGAAGTGGGAAGGTGCTGACCTCAAGCGATGCAGCGGAGTCAATCTGCTGTTCGAGTACCCTGCAGGCATGCCATTCAGGAATAATGTGAGATTCACACACCATGAGAAGGCACGTGTGTCGGACGATCCGGGAGCTTCAGGTCGAATGCAGGCCAACATGCACGGGTTGGGCCACTAAACCAAGGGTGGTCCCAAGAGTGTTTGGCAAGGCGCTGACGCTCCTCCTCCCAGACCCGTCCCCAGTCCACCCCCCGGAGCCCAGGCCTCACACAAGGGTCGGACTCGCCGCCAGGAGCTACTGGTTCTGATAACGACGTGTTCTTCATCGCGTCCTCTGCCGTACTAGCTGTGCCGTTTGGCCCCGCAGCGATTCCTGTCGCAGATGTGTCTCCCTCTGTTCCATCCCGCCTTTCCTCCTTTCCGACGCCGATCTCCGCTTCTTGTTGGTACCCAGCGTTATCTCCTACGTCAGCCGTAAGCTCTTCCTTGAAGTGAACCTTTTCGACGACTTCTCCGTCGCCAGTGCTCATTGGTTTTTCTGAAAACGAAGTGGTCTCGGAGTCGCTTTCCTCGGAGACGTCACTGCAGTAAGGAACCGGCCGTGAGTTGGCCCCTGGGCGTATTGCACAGCCACAAATCCATGCAAACGCATGTACCTGGCAGATGGATTCCAGTCGTTGTCTTGTTCCTCGTCGTACCTGCCGTCGTGCGCGGAATCAGCACGGTTCCAACCAGCCTTGGTTCCAAGCCTAGGGCAGCCAAGAAACCTAGCTTCGCACCGAAGGTGTGTCCTATCGCAACAGCATGTCACGACATTGCGCTAAAAAGTTCTGTTCAAAGAGTAGACGGCAAAATGGTGTGGCGGGGCGCGGGGGCAAAGCGTGCGTAAGGAGCGGCAGGACCCGTCTAGCCCCTGGATGTTGTCGGTCCACTCTGACGCATTCAAACTCGAGCGTTCTGCCTTCCTTACCTCCTCATCGTCAGCTCCTCCCACGAAATTTTGTTCGCCGGCATGTTGCTCGAGGCCGCCTCGCAGGTTTCCCAACGGGAATACTGGCCGCTGCAGGGCCCGGATCGCAGGAGCCTTTTGCGTCCTAGACTCACTCCCCATCCCAAAGAAACAACCAGGGGAGCGCACTTCAGAAGGGGGCACAAGAATTCCAACGCCTAGTGGAAGACACATTAGAGATGATAGATACGCCGACCACCGATCTGGCATGATGGCCGCGCGCTTTGGGGAGGCGCTCCCCAAAGCTGTGGGGACGGAATTTTTTTTGGAATTTTGGCTCCGAAGATCCCAAATGACTTTTGAAGTCAAAAGTTTTCTCCGATTGCGTCAAGTAGACGGCGTCAACAAACGTGTTGACATCATCCCGCGAAACAGGTCAGGGGATGGAGGCTCAGGCTGCCGACCGGGAAGCGCCTGTTCGCACGCACAACCGCGTCGACAACACCATCTCTTCATGGAATGCCAACAATATCGACGCGTCCCCGTAAGCGCCCGCTTCCTCTGGCATTCTGCGTCGAGCCTGGCCCGAGTACCTCTCTGGACGTGTTCTCCACCGACAGTGCGCGCAAGCGGAGTCCGGAAAGCAGCGGTGAAGGATCCTTAGCAAGGGCATTCTGGTCCTAGTCTTCGGCCTAGTGGTTCGCTCGAGGGTCTCAGAAACGGGGAAAGCGGGGCCATGTATCACGCTTTGTTCACTGGTGAGCTCGAGCACGCATTTGCTGCTACAGCAGCAGACGAGTGCGGTGCTCAGATGTGTCTATGACGATGCGCGGTATGTAGTCTTCATGAGACTGACCTCCATCCACGGCAGCGGAATGATGTCAATGGTGGACCCTCCTTCCGTTCCGACGGTACCTCCGACGCCGGATCTCAAATCAGGCGTCTGGCCTACGGCCTCGCAACCCACCTCGATGCAGCCGCTTTCCAACGAGGCTGCGTCTCTTAGGTTCACTCGCATCCATCTCGCATACCCTAGCGATCCCGCATCTCTCGAAAGAAGCGGGGAGGGACGCGGAAGCTGCAGCGCTCCCGCTCCATTGACGAATGACCCTTTGCTGGGGACTGTAGCTAACTCATGCGACGTCTGGGTAGCAATGGAGGAGTGAACCGGTCCGTCAAGGCTGTAGGGTATGCTGCGGCAATCGCTGCTGCGCAGGATGCGGCGCGGCGGGAGCGTGAGTCTTCGACCGCCTCTGGACCGGCTGCCGACGCGGCCCATGTTTGCCCCCCCCACCCCCGCGATACCCCGCACCCCTTTCGCACCATGGCCAAACTCACCAACAAGTATCGATCAAAATGATAGGGTACATTTTCTTGAGGCCTTGCGATGCGCTGAGTGTGTTGGCTGGATGCAGCTGCAGCTGATGCGGAAGGAGTTCGAATCGGTTGTGGCGAGCTACGACGAGGCCATGTGGCAGCAGGAGCAGGAGCTGCGGAAGCTGCGCGATCAGCACGAGACGCTACTTCGCGAGGTCAAGGGCGGTGCGAGCACGGTCAGTGACGCGGTAGTTCTTCCCGCGTCTGGCGGCGAGGGAGATCTAGATCGCGGCTTCAAGGAGGCCTTGGCGCGCGCAAGCGCTGCTGAGGACCGGGCCACCACTGCGACCGCGCAGGTCATCCACCCGTGGGCCCCACAACGAGCGCATGCCCGCCTTTGTCTGAGGGCACCGATGTTTTGCGTTCGCAGGCCCATGCGCTCATGGAGCGGACCATGACGCTCGATCGAGAGGCTGAGGCCCTTCGCGGCATGGTCCAGGTCATTCCATCGCCCGCCAATGCAGTGTTAAAGTTGCGGTGCTCTCGAGATTCAAGGGACTTACGATTCTCGAATTGTACCCTCGGAGACAGGTACTCGGTGACCAGCTCATGGCACTCAAGACCAACGGTGCCAGCGTTCCCAACCAGGGGGCGGAGATGGAGAAGATCCTCAGCCCCAAAGGCACATCAGATGTCGACAGGTGCGGCAGTGTGTTCGATCGAATTTTTGGCACGAAAGCCTCAAAGATGAGCGGCAAATACCGAAAATTCCTTCATAGACGTCGCGGAGTTGACGCTGAGTGGTCGGTGCAGATTCCACATGACGCTGGCAGAGCGGGACAGCCTCAGAGTCAAGTTGAGCAATTGCGAGATCGAGTTGAACAAGTACAAAGACCTAGAGACGCACCTTAAGGTCACAAATCCTCTTCTATCCTTGGGTGTGCGAGCGAGTCTTTCTTTCCTTGCCGTGACACAGGACAAAATTCATGTACGAGTGCTTGATCTGGTACGAGTGAGGCTGATGTGTTTGAGCTTGTGGGTCAGGGTTTGCTTGAGCGGCGGGACGCTGAGCTTGCCTCGACGAAGGCTCAGATGCGCGAGTCGGCCACTGAATCAATCGAGGTCGAGTCGCGTCTCCCTGCATAGCGGTGGCTCGCACGATTGCGCCATTCCATGTGCTGAATGTACTCAGAGCTGACTGTGGGGTTGCACAGGCGATGGAACGGTTGGCAAAGGACAATCGGGAAGAGCTGCAGCGGGTGCGTGACAAAGCGGCACAGGAAGAGGCTGCGGCCCGGCGCGACACAGCCGCTGTCCGCCAGGAGGTTGAGCGCTACAAAGCGATGCTTGATGAGCAGAAGGGCTCAACTGCAGTGAAGCTGCAAGATTTTGCAAAAGAGTTGTCGGCAGCTGCCACAGCGGACAAAGAGGTGCTCGAGCACCGACGCAGAAAGGAGGTGGAACTGCTCCGGCAGGAGAAAGAGGATGAAAAGGCTCGTGCAGTTGAGGAGGTAGAAGGCCTCATTGCGCAGATCAAACGGCTCGAGCAGCAGGTGGCGGAGCGGGACCAGGAGCTTGAGAAGAGTGCCAAAATCGTGGGGTTCATGGAAGATGCCGAGGCCACGCTGAAGAATCGTCTGCGTGCGGCGGAACAACGCACCGTTGAGATTCAGGGCGAGAGCGACGAAGCAAATCGGAAGCTTCGTCAGGAGGTCTTGGATCCCCCCTCGCCTGTTCCAAGATTATTCAGGCACCACATGTCTAAATGTGGGAGAGGGCGCTGAAGCAAGAAATACTTGTTGGGTGTTTGGCAGCTGGAGGAGGCGCGGCGACAGCAGCTTGCGGCCAAGGAAGAGATGGAGACGGAACTTCAAGCATACCAGCGCTTCTCCAAAGTTGAGGTTGAGGCTCTGCAGGGCAAGCTCCGGGACATCAACACCCAGCTGGAGGAGTCACAGGCACGGGGTGTGGCATTGCAGCGTCGTCTGGAGGCGCAAGCTGATCAGACAGAACAGCAACTTCGTGCACGCACACGCCAGCTGGCAATGATCCCTGCCTATCCCAGTCATGCGCAGTAGTTGTCGTTGCGTTGGAATCCGCTAACGGGTGCAAGATATTTGCAGGAGGATGATAAGGCCAGCGCATTGCGGTCGACGGGGGCTCAATACGAACTCGTAATTGAGAAGCAGGAGTCACAACTGCGGGACAATGCCACGCGGATCGAGGCGCTGACATCTTCGCTTGAGGAGTCGGAGCGCGAGCTGCAAAAGGCGCGCACGCGCGAGCTGCAGCACTCCAAGGAGCGTGCGGCACTTGAATTCGCTGAGGCCGAGCGCCACTCGCTCCTTGAGGCCCTCATCAAGTCGCCTTCTGCTGCGGCCCTTGCCGCCAACAGCTCTGCCCTTGCGGTGCCTGTGCCCGCCCAACTCGAATGCCTCGTTTGTGCCTCAGCGAAGCTTTTCGTCAAGTCAATCGGGCCCCCAATCCCATCATTTCTCACGAGCTCGTCATTCCCATGCCGCGCAGGAGATGCAAACGCCGCAGCCCAAGGGTCTCTTTAAGGACGCGGGCAGCCCACAGGCTGCGCAGCCCGGGCTGCGCTCTCCCGAGGCCGCCACGGCTCCTGCGGTGACTCAGGCTCCGGTTTCGGCTCCTGCGCAGAGGGCTACTGTGCTACCAGCTTCTCCCGCGCTCCTCCAGAAGCCCTCGCTGCGCTCCTCCGCTGCCGCTGGCTCTTCGCCTGCGCCTGTGCCTGCGGCGAATCAGCCGGCCGCAGTGTTGGCCGCCCCGCAGCCGTCTCGCGCACCTGCGCCCCGCGCCTCACCCGGCGTAGTGCTGGCGTTGCGCACGGCGGACAAGTCATCGGGTGTGGGGGGCGCCGGCACCACCGAGATGGTTGTGGATGCGATGCTCGCGGGCAGCCCCGCTGCCGCATGCGGTCAGATCCAGCGCGGGGACGTCCTCGCGGCCGTCGATGGCATCGGTACGCCTCGCAGCCTGGCCCGGGGACCAACGGTCCACCAGCTGCTCCATGACCTGACGGGCTGCCGTGCTGGGAACAGCGGTTGGCAACGCGTCACTTGAAGAAGTTCAGGCGCTAATGGATGGCGAGCCGGGCTCTCAGCTCACACTCTTCACCTACGCCACTCGCACTGGTCTCACCTCGTAGTACTGAGCAATTCTTGCTGGCGATATTGGCGGAGCGCGTGAACGCAATGCAATGCTTGCGCCTTCTGAGGTCTCGGTTTTTGGTGACAGGCTTTGTGCAGCGGCGGCGGGTAGTGCTGACCCGCAGGAACCCTGCGGAATTCGCCGTTGGAGCGGGTGAGAATGGTGACAAGGTGCGCGCGCTCTCTTTCTCTCGCATGGTTTCCCTCAGCATGACAGCGACTTCTGTGCAAATCTCTCTCCAGACAGTGACTGCAGCCATTCCCGTGAGCGTGGGCCCCACGGAAGTTCACGTGACTGACTGGGAGGCGTTGGCGGGACAGCCGCAGCTGTCAGGCATCGTACGTGCTGCAGCGCAAAAGGTTTCCAGGGAGGAGTTTTCCGCATGAACGTCTCAGTCCGCGTGGTCCGCTGTCCCTGCTCGCGGCAATCGACGCGAAGTAGTTAGCTGGCTGGGTGATGAGACGACCAGTCAGTCGGGTCTGTGATACGTGATGTACTGACACAGCAGAGAAGACGAAGTAATGGAGATGGGACACATCTACTTAATAGGGAATGTGACTTGTGTGTGCTAGCCGGTCACATCCTCTGAGGTGAAAGACAAGAGGTGGGGAACTGGGAAAGAGCAGGTTTGCGAATTTTCGGTCTTCAGAACGCTTGCACTGCTTCAATGAAGGCTTAATATCACTCTGCTGGCAAGCGTCGAATCGCTTCACTGTGCTGCCCGGAAACGACACAGGCGTGCCGGAAGAGCCGCCCGTCCGGTCTGAAGAGAGATGAAGAGAGATGAAGATATAGTTGAAGAACCTCGGACTAGTGCTGTCGCAGTGCTGGGTGACTGGTCGTGGTCGACTGTGGAGGTTCTTGGGCGTCGTCGAGGCATGGTGCGTGTTTGGAGCGCTGACAGCAGCGCTCTCGGATGAGGTATTATTATGGGGCTTGAAAACATAGAAAACCACAGAAGCCTTTCTTATTAATTAATTAATTAATAATCCGCCCACACAACAGCTCACTTCTTTTAAAAAGCTGCGCCGGCGGGCTCGAGGGCGGTTTAGTTGTTTGTGATCGCAGCGACTCTTAGGCTGGAGGTGGAACGGGGCGTAGGGTCAATGCTGTGACTGCAAGATACTTGAGCGCGATGTCAGCGCAGATAGCGCAAGCGGACAGCCTCTTCCTGGAGGGACACGGGCTCTACACAGCTCAGCAGTGGGAGGGTGCTGAGGAGAAGTTCCGTGCAGCAATCCGCAAAAATCCTGATCACCCACGAGCTATCCTCTTTCTCGGCCTCATCCTCCAGAACCAGCGCAAGGATTATGCGGCAGTCCTGGAATTGTGAGTGCTTGGCTTGCTTGCCCCTCGCTTTGGTGTGGCAGGTCGGAATGGAATGCAGGAGGTCTTGATCACCACATCACCACATCACTGACATATGCCGCGATATTTGCAGGTGGCGAGCAGCGTGCGTGAACATGACACCCAACAAGCACCATGTCCGAATCTGCAGTAATCTTGCAGTGCTCGAGGACAAGCTTAATGGTGACTATGACCAGGCTGAATGGTGCTGTGCCCAACATTCTTCGAACCCCCCTCAGGGTTGCGACACCAACAGATCCCATTTGACAACTATCCGCATGTTGCCAGGTTTTACCAGCAGACACTCCAATTTGACCCCGTCAACAAAAGTGCACTTGTCAACTATGGACTGCTCCTTGCAACGCGTGGCGTCAAGGAGGTGCGTGCGGGGCACCGCAAGCACTTCTACCTGAACCGGGAGGATCCCTTGGAGACGGCGCAGGAGTTGCTTCGGCGCGCAATACGTGCGGATGCGGGCCGCGGACGTGTCAGCAACAGCGGGTACCTTTTGCAGGAGGTGTTGCTTGAGCAGGGCGCGCTCCGCCCGATCGCCACGGCCGCAAGCCCGCCGCGCGGCACCGTGCCCTCGCGTCGCACCGCTGCAGGACGCGCGAGACGGGATGATGACCCACAGTAAGGCCACGGGCGCGTAGAGAGATCAGCGATGTGGCAGTGGGGGTTATAGGATGGCGCGGCGGCAGCATGCGCCGCGAGCGCGCCACTTTGTACATGTAGATTCAGCATCACTCACAAGCGAGGCATCGCCCGTGGCCGCGCCGCGCTGCCGCGCTGCTCGCTTCGCAGGGGCAGCGGGCCTAACCGCTTCTCACCATCTTGAGGCTTCTCACCCCGATCATCTTGAGGCTTCTGACTTCTGTCGCCTCGCACGAGTGCAGCCGCACCTTGTTTCCCCAGTGGTGCGCTGACACCATCGCCAAGTGAGCGGAGCTGCACGCCCCTCGTCCCGTGTTCGCCAGTGTCCTCAAACTGCGCGAGCGTCTCAGCCCACATGACTGCGTCCCAGCGCTGCACGAAGGAATGCAGGGGGTGTCATCGCGGGAGTGCAAGGGAGTACAGGGGGATTCCGAAGTAGCAGGCCAGCGAATGGGTGCAAATGAGATGGGATGGGGTCCAACTGTGGCATTGCCCGCACTGCCCACGGCTGTTCCTGCTTGCCCCTGTGCAGCCGCGCGCTCGGCCTCACACGCTTTGTTCGTCTGCCACAGGACAAGGGAGCAATTGATCTCATCCTCGCTCACGTCCTGGACCAACCCGAGGCTTGAAACGACCACAACTGCGATTATTGCACCAAGTAGCAGAACGATCAGACACACGATCATCTTGTCCGTAGCAAGTTTGCGACCAATCTCGCCCATCACCTTCCCCGCTCGCTTGATAGCGAATCTCATTGAGGTAACCTGCACCCTCGGCGATCAGGCCCCATACACAAGCTGCACAACAAACTACCCCCGTTCACTGATACTTGAGTATCAAAGGCACGCTTGCTGCCAGTCCGCGGGGCCACCTCGTGTTCAGTCGCGCGAATCTGCTCGGTCTGCGCCCTCAGCGCCACAGCTGCCTCCGCGCCCATGTCTTCCATGTCATGCACCAGCTTCGTGGACCGTGCAAGCGACCTTGCGGTCTGCTCCTGCGTTCGCTTGCCCTCCTCAACGTAGTCGTTCGCGGTCTTCTCTGGCATGCCCGCTTTCGACTTCTTTCCCGCGGTGCCCATCAGCGACGGCCGCTCTGCGGCTTGCTTTGCCACAGCAATCCCATTGGTGAGCTTTGCAATGATTTCTGTATGCTCCTTCTGCTTCGCCTCAAACGAGGCATACGCAACACGGTCCTCTGCACCGCAATGAGGTTAGACGCTGCTGCCTTCATAATCGCAGTGTTGGTGCGCGGACCGGGAGAGCACCCTTCTGCACCTCACGGAGCTCGATTTTGTAGCTCTGCATCACATCCTGCCCGCCGCACGTTTGTGAGTGAACACGCCTATTCTGATGTGCATACATGTATGCAAATCATTGCGCAAGTCATGCACAGGGAACCTGGACGCGGGTGAGGCGCTCGCTGAGCTCCGCAAGCTTCTCCAGCTTCGAATCCGGTGAGGCCTTCTTGTCTGTCTCCACCGCAGCAAGAACCGCACCAATCTCCTCTTCAAGACTGGTGAGCTCCTGAAATTCAACGCCCGCTGCCATGTTCAGCCTCATCACAAATCATCAAGGGACGAGCAAGGAAGCGTCTTTAATGAAGACCGAGGCTTCCTCTGAGCACACCATGCAAGAAGTCGGAGGAGTTACAAACATCGTGGAGGAAGCCTATTTCTTCGCACATGCTTCTGCCGACTCGAGGGCGGCGCCGTGGAGTGGAGGGCCGGCTTGAGCCGTATCCGGGTACGACTTTGAACCTAAA
>Ga0209335_10003712_pt1 | contig 15044 bp, 14 predicted proteins | sample COG_09_FD_184753 | JGI IMG/M metagenome (GOLD analysis project Ga0209335, IMG submission 184753) | Pelagic Microbial community sample from North Sea - COGITO 998_met_09 (SPAdes) (version 2) | ecosystem: Environmental > Aquatic > Marine > Neritic zone/Coastal water | place: Helgoland, sampling...
AAGTATAGTTTTCTTTATTCACAGCTTCATTAAAGACAATTTGAAATTGTCATTAATTATGTTCTTCATATCAGTATTTTATGCAATTGGTATAAAATGGAATTTAATATTTTATTTAATTACATTAAGCCCATTCATTTTATTTTATATTATTAAATCAAAAAAATTTTTTGTTTCTACTAAATATTTTGTAATTTTATTACCTATACTTTTAATAATTAGTCCTTTGGAAATAGGTTACTATAACTTAATTAATGAAACTGGTCATATAGTTGGTCCAGTAGAGTTTATATTAGGTCATACTAACCCTGATGGTGTGAATGGCTTGATATCTAATTTGTTTAGAATCATTATTTCTTTAATCGATATAACTATTCCATTACATTATTTTAATATTAATTTTATAAGTAATTCATTGAATTTTATAACTTTTAATACTTTAGAATCATTTCTAGGTTCTAGTAAATTAGGGATAGCTGATAGTATAAAGTGGTTAGAATTTGATTATGCCTATACTTTAAAGCCTCATTCTGACTATACTGGATACTCAATTTCTGGTTTTATTGTATCTATTTACTCATTTTATTATTTAGCTTTTGGTAAAAATAGATATTTAAAGTCCTTTGCTTTTATATCAATATTGAACGTTTTAATTCTGTGCTACACACTCACTTGGCAGCCATGGTTTTCAAGATTTTTAATGTTAAGCATGATTATAAACCTCATGGTATTCACAGAATTCATAAAAAATATAAAAAATAGAAAATTAGAATATATAAATATTCTTTGTTTAACTATTTTTTTATTTAATATTATATTTAATGTTTCACAGCCACTCTTTAAGCATAGTAACACTCCATCATGGTTGAATGCATTTATAGATAGAGAAGCTTATCAAAGTTATTCGATTCCTGATTTGAATAAAATTAATAATGCAATAAGATTAATACCAGACAATAAAAGAATAATTATTATACTAGAGAAGGGGGGCTCTCAAACACCATATGAAATTTTGAGGAAAACCAACTCTTACTATGTTTTTTCTAATATAAACTTAAATAATTTTTTTCAACAATCGTATTTTGATAAAAAATTAAAAATTGAATATCAAGATTTTGATTTTATCATAAATACTACCAATCAAGGAATGTCTTTTAATAATTTTTTAAAAGTTTCGAACTCAGATAATAATAATTTTGAATTATTTTCTAAATAATTTAAATAAAGTTTAAGAATTTTTTTTCTGCATTTCAAATAATTTGACCAGCAACAAATAAGAGATTATAAAAAGGAATATTGATTTTTTTCCTGTCAAAAGTGATGTTTGGAAAAATTGATCATATAAAAAATAAGCTATGAAAATGACACCTGTTATATCCATTTTCTTTAAAATCATTATGAGTGATATATAAAAAATTCTAAAATATATAATCATTAGAATTAAACTACCAAAGTATACTGAATTATAAATTGAGTCCAAAAATAAGTTGTGAAAAATAATTTGTTTTGTTGAGTATATTTCATTAATTAATTTAGAATTTTTATTATAAAAATTTGAGTATAAAGTAGATCCCAAATTATCAGAATCATCTATTAGTTTTGAGTATAAATCATTTTTCACATTTTTGAATCCCATTAATATTATCTTTGGCCTATTACCCATATTTACTATTTCGTTGCTATTAAAAAACCTTTGCTGAGAAGTTTTAAATGTGTCTACATTATTGGTAAACTTATTTGTATAAAAATTTTTTTTTACTTCTATATTTTTATTTTTAAAGTATTCAATATTTTGGTAATTTTCAGGAAATAGAATGCTATAATATTTTCCATTTATACCTTCAAAATTTAAAGTAATATAATTATCTTCAATAAATACTTTTTTAATATTTTGTTCTTCAATTATTTTTTCAATTTCACTCAAACTTAAATTCGTTATCGTAGATAGATCTATTTTTGCTGAATAAATCTGACTGTGTGATTTGATTTTTTTAAAAATAGTTTTTTTATCTTTAAATAGATCAATATAGTTATTAGTTTTTATAAATGAGTAAATTGTAACATCATTAAAAAATAAGACTGAATTAGTTATAATGATGAAAGCAAATATACTTTTTTTATTTTGAAATATTAAAAATAGAACATTTATTGATATACAAAAAATAACAAATAACCTTGATCCAAATGAACACCCTAAAATAAAAAAAAATATACTAAAAAAAATAAATATATAATTATTTTTTCTAAGTATGGAAATTAACAGCATTGAAATAACAAACATCAATTCTATAATTTCATATAATGATCTAATATTTACCGGCCTAATTTTTTTCAGAAGATCAAGATTAAAAAATAAATAATCTCCATACACTCTTGTAAATGGGTGTATAAAACCATTTCTAGTGATTGGAAAATCAAACAAATATATATTTGTAAAAAAAATGATTATTAACGATAAAAAACTACCCATAAAAATAACGACAATAATCTTATCAAAGGTAAAAAAATTTTTATTAAGTGAGTTGTATATTAATAATGAAATTAACAAGCTTATAACACCCCAAAAAATATAAAAGAAAGTAAGTTCGTATTTATATGTGTTGTTCCAGATTAAAGGTTCCAAGTAGTACAAGGTAACAAAAAGTGGTACTAGATAAATATCTATATTTTTATAGACTAATTTTTCAAATTTTAAAAAAATTAAGAAAGTTGCAGTTAATAGGAAATAAAGTTTTGGTATATCTGCAGAAATGTATAAAACACTTATTAATAGAAATATTTTAATAATTTTTAAAGGAGTGATAGATTCAAAATTCATATATGAAACGAATACTTCATGTTACTGGTACATTCAAGAATGATGGAAGTACCTATAGTACAATTTTATTACATAATTATCTTAGAAAGCAGGGTATTTCATCTAGTATTGCTTTTTTATCAGAGAATAAAAGTTCAAGAATTTTTAATATAAATCCTGGTATAAAAAATAGATTAAAATTCTTTTTTTTAAATAAAATTAATTCTTTAATTATAAGAATCTTTAAAAAAGACCAAAATTTTGCTTTTTTTAATAATACTATTGATACTGGATTAAAAGATATAATTAAAAATACTAATCCTGATATTATTCATTTTCATTGGATGCCTCGTTCAATAAAATTAGAATATTTACCTTATATTAATAAAAAGATTGTTTGGACTATAAGAGATTTTTGGCCATTTACTGGTGGTTGTAATGTGCCTCTCAATTGCAATAAATTTTTATATCATTGTGAAAATTGTCCACATTTAATTTTTAAAAATAAAAAAGATTTATCTTTTCATAATTATAAAGAGAAAAAAAAAGTATATAGATTGTTAAAAAATATAACTTTAACATTTCCTTGCTCAGATTTTGAAAAAATTTATAAAAAATCTATACTCAGAGTAATAAAAAAAAATAAAGTCATTCCAAATGCTTTAGATAAAAGTTTTTTAAAATTAGAGAAAAAAAAGTTTTCGATGAAATATACAATTTTATTTGGAGCTCAAAACTTAGATCAGGAATGGAAAGGAACTAAAATTATAATAGATTTGATTAATTGTCTCAAAGATGAAAATATTGATTTTATTATATTTGGTAAAACTACAAAATATCTTAATTTTTTAAAAGAAAATAAAAAAGTAAATTATTTAGGATATATTGCATCAAGAAATATACTTAAAAAAACTTTTATGAAGTCAGACTTATTTATTTTTCCATCTCATTATGAGAGTTTTGGAAAACTTATAATTGAATCTTTGGCTTGCGGTGTACCTGTTGTTGCTAATAATAAGTTTGGAGCTAAAGATATCATTTCACATAAAAAAGATGGTTTTTTAGTTAATAACCAAAATTTTAATGAGTACATTAATGGTATCAATTTTTTCAGAAATCAAAATCAAAAAAAAATAGAAAAAAATTGTTTTTCTAAAAGTAAGAAATATCAAATTGAAATAATTGGTAAAAAGTTTATAGATCTTTATTCTAAATTATAAACTGGTTCTCTTAGCTCCCAGTGGTTTGATTTTTTTTTCCATAAATTATCTGATCTAAATTTATCAACTGTCTCAAAAAATAACTTTTCATTAATTGAAATATATCTTAAAAAATCTTGGAAATATCTGTCTGGGAATTCAGTATCATATTTATTGACTAGCATTACACCTTCTGCTCTTGATATTTTTCCATCTCTAATTTCTTGTGCTGCATCCCAAGTCGCTCTACCCATTCCAAATTTAATCATCATCATATAAAAATGAAAACATTCTAATTTATCATCTAAACCACTATATTTTGAATAGCTACCTGGTGTTCTTTCTTGAGCTACCTCAAAATTTGTATTTTGACTTGCGTAATAAAAATTTTCTTGTGGTGACCAGTATCTGTAATAACTCATATAATGAACCTCTAGTCCTATCTTTTTAATTTGTTTTGATGTGGCAGAAGAATAAATTTTCAAATCATTAAGATTAATTTTGTGAATATCAATTAAATCTTTTATTTTAACTCCAGATAAATAATTTTCTGGATTATTAACATCAAAAGCAGTAATTAAATTTATATCCATTAATGGTGACTCATTATCTTCCACAGGATTTCCATATTCAGCAACATTTTCTCCATAAAAAATTAAAGGTATATTTTTTTCGAGACCAATTCTTGGGCCAACTAGTCTTTGCCCCACTATAAATGGTTGAAATGGATGGCCAAGATTTAAAAATGCTAAACGAGTTAAAAGTCTATGTGTCTTGCCATTAGGTGTAATTAGCAAATTATCAAAACCTGAATCAATCATAGATGATAAGTTTTTTAAACCAATATCTGTATACATATGTGGTGCCCATGTGACTGTTAAAGGATTCATCCCATATTTATATTTCAGGATATGAGCGACATAACAAGAGTCCTTTCCTCCACTTGCAGGAACAACTACATCATAGTTTCCATTTTTACTTCTGTGTTTATCTAAAAGTTTTAAAAGTTCTATCTCTCTTTTTTTCCAGTCTATTTTTGTTTTTTTATATTCTGACCATCTGCAAGCATCACAGACGCCATCTTTACCAATTTGAGTTGTTTTTTTAATATTATCAGTTTTATGTTTGGTCTCAAGTGCTGTAACTGGTCTTTGATTTGATATAATACAACGGTTACAATAGACAATTTTTTCAGGTAATCCAAATTTTGTTTTAGGCATCTATTCTAATATTTTTTTTAAAAGATTTAAACCTGAAGATCTACTTCTTTCAGGATGGAATTGAATACCATATACATTATCTTTTTTTACAAAACAATTAAATTCATCATCACCATATTTACATTTAGCTATAATTTCACTCTTGTGATCCTCACTTATACAGGCATAAGAATGTACAAAATAAAAATAAGAGTCTTCATCATGGAATAAATGTTTGAATTTTTGATTAATCAAAATTTTAGACCAACCAATATGTGGTAATCTAAATCTTGTGTTGTCAAATTTATTTGGTTTTAACTTTTCTACACTACCGTTTATAAAATTTAATCCCTTTTTATATATGCCATTCTCTTTACCTTCACTAAATAATATTTGCATACCAAGACATATACCTAAGATCTGATAGCCTTTAAGGTGATGTTCTTTAATTAAATTAATAAAATTTCTTTTTTCTAGTTTTTCAATCGCATTAGAAAATGCTCCAACTCCTGGAATTATTAATTTTCGACAGAATTTAAAATCTGCTTCTTTAGTTATTATTTTACTGTCTATATTATTCTGTCTTAAAGCATTTAAAATGCTAAAGATGTTCCCAGCTCCATAATCTAAAATACCAATCATTTTATAAATTTGTAATATAATCTTTAATTAATTGTATATTAGTTTTCTTAAGATGAAGAAAATTAGACAAAGCAATTCCAGATATTCCATCAATTTTTTTTAAAATATCTAAATCACTAAAACTACCTAATCCACCAGCAATAATTATTGGCACATCACTATTTTCTGAAACTGCCTTAATTAATTTATCATCAAAACCTTTTCCTGTTCCTTCTCTATCAATTGAAGTTAAAAAAATTTCTCCGATTCCTCTTGAATTACATTCTTTAATCCAATCAATTAAATCTTTATATGTTCTGTCTCTTCCTCCATTTATGTAGGGTTCCCATTTATCTGTAGCAATTAGTTTTGCATCTACTTGTAAAACCATACATGATGAACCAAAATTTTTACTTACTTCATTTATCAAATGAGGATTATTGCATGCAGCAGTATTAATTCCAACTTTATCTGCACCAGATTTTAAAACTTGCTCAACATCATTTATGGATCTTATTCCACCAGTTACAGTTATTGGAACAAACATATTTGATGCGATATTTTTAATAACATAATTAAGTGAATTTCTTTCATAAAGACTTGCGACTACATCGTTTAAAAGAATTTCATCAGCTCCTTCTTCGTAGTATTTTTTTGTGAAATCAATTGGATCACCTAATACCTTAACCCCCTCTAACCTAATTGTTTTAACAAGCTTTTCCCCTTTTATATCAATTCTTGGTATAACCCTAATTGAATTCATATTAAAATTTTCTTATGGACTTAAGAATAAAATTTAAATCATTTTTTAAAAATTTAAAAAAATAAAATACTGATACTGAAAATAAAATAATTTTTTGAAATATATCTTTTTTAATACTTACGGCAAAAGATAAGCTTAAAAAAAATATTTTTAAAAAAGGGAAAAATGACGTTTTATCATTTTGATTTTTTTTTATTTTATTTTCAACAGAGCCATCTTGCCATTTAGTGATGGGTTCATTCATAAGCATTAATTTTTTTTTGACTTCATAAAAATTTCCGACACAGGATAACTTATTCAGAAAGAAATGATCTGAGCCAAGAAAATCGTCTAGAGATCCAATTTTCTTAACTGCCTCATTTCTATAAATACCATGAAAAGCACATGTTTCTAAATTTCTTAAAGTATTGAAAAATCTTTTATTAAAATTATTTCCTTGACCCATATGTCTGCAGGTTTCTTCTCTATAAATCTTATTTGAAATTTCATCATTATAATCAGCATGAGTATAACAAAGGACAATATTATCCATTTTTTCTAAAATATTCAAACATTCAATATAAAAACCTTTCAACCTTACATCGTCATGACTATGAAATACAAAATATTTAGTTTCAACTTTATTCAACAAAAAATTATGATTTTCATTTAATGATAATTTACTTTTTTGATCGTAAATTCTTACATACTCATATTTTTCTTCAAACTTTTTACAAATTAGTAATGTATTGTCCTCAGAAACATTGTTAGATATTAAAATTTTTGTATCAATATTATTTTCTTCCACCTGTTGAATGGTAGATTCAAGAGCTTTTGCGATAAATTTTTCTCCATTATAGACAGGAAAACATACTGTTATCATTATGTTATTTTATTTAAGAAAAAGTAATTAAGTATATTTTTAATGATATAATCTAGATGTTTCTTTTCCAAGCCATAATATGAGGGTAAATTTACCCCATTTTTTGATATAATATTGGATATTGAAAAATCATTTTTTTTGCTACTACTCTTGTAAAATTTAAAATTACTTAGCTGATAAAAAGTTGGCCTCAAAGAAACTTTTTTATTTTTCATAAAATTTATAAAATCGTCTCTATCAAAGTTTTTTTTATTAACATAAAATGTAGGCATCCAATAATAAGGAGTGCTGTTCTTATCTGAGGATTGAAATTTAATTGGTAATTTTTCTAATTTTTTTTTAAAATAATTATTTATTACATTTTTTTTTTTGTTCAATTTGTTAATCTTTTTTATTTGGCTAATACCCATAGCACATTGAATAGTTGACATTTTATATTTTAATCCAACCTCATCTTGAAAAAAAATTTTATCTATATTTTTTCCATGATTCGAAATTTTTATCATTCTTTTATATAAATTTTTATTATTGGTCAAAATTGCACCACCTTCTCCACCAGTCGTAATTGTTTTGCTACCATGAAATGAAAAAACTGAAACATCCCCAAAATTTCCTGTTTTTTTGTTATCATATTCAGACCCTATACTTTCAGCACAATCCTCTATAATTAAAATTTTATTCTTATTGGCAATTGCTCTTATCTTTTTTATATTGCAAACAGCTCCATATAAATGGACTATAAAAATTGCTTTTGTTTTTTTTGTAATTTTTTTTTCTATCTCATTTGGATTAATACAAAATGTATCAACATCTACGTCGACAAATACTGGTTTAGCACCCATATAATCAATTACACTTGCACAACTAAACCAAGTTATATTTGGCAGTATAATTTCATCACCTTTTTTAATATTAAGTCCTTTCAAGGCAATATGTGTTGCTCCAGTGCAGCTTGACGTAGCTATACAATATTTGGCCCCAATATATGATTTAAAATTATCTTCAAATTTTTTATTAAAATATAAATAATTTTCTCCCCATCCATCTACAATTGCCCTATTTACTTCAATTAAATCGTTATGATCTATACTTGGTTTTGTAATTAATATTTTTTTCATAAATTATTTATCTTTATTAGACAAAATTAAATTTTTTGGAAACTTTATTTTTACTATTTTTGAATTATAGTTAATTTTTTTTTCAAATTTAGGGCAATATTCACTTGTAGAATAATATATTATAGATGAATTTTTTTTTAACGATTGAAATGCATTGGGACAACCTTTTGGGATTAAAACTGCAAAATTCGAATTTTCTGAAAGTTCAATCGATAAATTTTTTTTATAACTTTCAGATTTATTTCTAATATCAATAATATGAATTTTACACTTTCCACTAGTGCAAAACACAATCTTTAATTCCTCTTTGGGCTTTATTTGATAATGAAAACCTCTAAGAATATTCTTTTTTTTAAAAGTAGAATAATTAATTTGTTTTACCTTTATTTTGTTTTTTGTAAGTAGATGAGAAGAATAAATTTTTATAAATTTTCCTCTACTGTCAGCAAATTGATTGAGTTTCAACTTATAGCAATCCTTTATTTTAGTTTTTATATATTCCATCTAGACTTATATAATATTTAAGATATTCGCTCCAAAAATTATCGAGATTATTTTTTTTTTTATATCGTTCAAGTTTCTTAATAAAAAGATTTTTAAACTGGTAAATAGTATTTTTTTTATACTTTGATTTAATATTTTTTTTATATTTTAAAACTTTTGCATAATCTTTTGAGATGAAATCTATAAATTGATATGTAAAAATTCTATTGGGATTTTTTAGTTTTATTTCTTTATCATTTAAAAAACAGTTAGATACATAATAAGGTAAGCTATTTTTTTTCTCAAATTTACCAATTGGATTTTGAAGTTCAAAATTAATAAATTGTATTTTTTTTTTTTTACACATAAAGCTTAAAACTTGATTAAGTATTAATTTAGCAAATCCATAATTTATTCTTGATTTATCATTTATATATTCATATTTAGTGGAAATTCTTTGATAAACAGAGGATGTATAAATAATTGTAGGTTTTTTATTGTTAGATAGAGTTTGAATAACTTCTTCAATATTTTTTAACAATATCTTCAAATTTTTATTGAAGTTATATCTATCATTTAAGTTTCCAACAATAAAATGATGAAAACATATAGTATCTATTTTTTTTTCTTTAATAATTTTTATATATTTTTTTGAACCAAATTTTAAATTCGATATAGGTTTCACATATTTTAATTTAGAATCTAATATTTCTTTTTGATATGCATCTTTATAATTATTTATTTTTTTCGAAAACACTGCATATGTTTTAATTTTATTTTTATTAATTTCTTTTAAAAAATGATATCCTGTAAAAGATGAACTTCCTGTAAACAAAATTTTCATTTCTTTTTTAACCACAATGGATTAGTTTTGAATATTTCTTCAAATTCCATTTTATCCCTTAATGTATCCATAGATTTCCAAAAACCTCTATGCTTATAAGACACCAATTTTTTTTGCTTAGCCATATTTGATAGTGGTCTTCCTTCAAAAGGTATGTTTTCATTTTTGGAAATATAATTTAGGGCTTTCTTATTGAAAATTCCAAAGCCTGCATTAATCCAAGTTTCTGTTTTAGATTTTTTCTCCAAAAAAGAATTAATTAAATCACTTTTACCAAAATTAATTATACCATATTTAGGGTTTATTTTTACTGAAGATAGTAATCCTAAACATCTTGATTTAAAAAATTTATCTACTGTCTCGTCAATTTTAATGTCCGAAAGTCCATCTCCATAAGTAAATAAAAAATTTTCACTTAACAGAGGTTCTATGATCTTTAATCTTTTCCCTGTTAGTGATTTTTGACCTGTTTCTACAAATTCAATTGTCCAGTTTTCCTTTTTTTTTCCTATAAAGTTCAATTTATTTTTATTGATCAAATCAATTTTTAAATTAGTTTTTGACAAATATCGGTTGATAAAAAATTCTCTTATCATATTACCTTTATAACCAAGGCAGATGATAAATTTATTAACTCCATAATTTGAATAATATTTCATAAGGTGTAAAATTATTGGTATTCCACCTATTTCAACTAATGGTTTTGGCTTTACTATTGTTTCTTCAGACAATCTACTTCCTAAACCACCAGCTAAAATAACTAATTTCAGCTCTGAAATTTTGTTTTTTAATTTTGATTTATTCATTAAATTTATTAATTATATTCTTAAATAACATAATAATTATGATTTCTAAGTTATTATTACTTTAAATAATCCTTAATTACTTCTTCTAATTTTACCTTATTGGTTACTATTTCATTTTTATGCACATTGTATTTTTTTATTATTAGTGACGATCTTCCATTTAGTTTATCATAATTAATATTTTCTACACTTTTAATATTTTTATAATCAGATCTCAAACCATGGTCAGAAATAACAATTAAATCAAATTTATATTTTTTTTGATTTTGCATTATATATTTTAGATAATTATCTGCTAGAATTAATCCACCAAGATAACCTTTTTCATTAATTTTAGAATTATTTGAATCTAAAAATTCATAATTATTTTTATCAGGATTAAAAAAATATGGATTATGAGGAATTTGGATATGAAGAAATGCTGAATTTAATGAATTATTATTAAGAAAATAATCAAATATTTTAAAAATTGATTCATAGTTTTTTATATGTGTGTCAAGAATTTCACTATTTTTAATAAGACCTCTATAACTGGGCTTTTTATAATATTTATGCTCAAAACATTCTCCATAATATTTATTAAAGTGTTTACACAATTTATGAAAATAACTTAATATTAATAATTTTTTATTATCCTCATTAAGAATAGAAAATAAATTTTGTTTGTTATTGTTAATTTCATTTATCAAATTTAAATAATTAGAATTTTTTTTTAATTGTAAATTACTTTTTAAACTAACATTGTTACTTTTTAAATTAATTAAATTCGGTATTACATCAAAAGTTTCCAAGCCTGGTGCAATTACATTTGAATATTCTATAGAATTATTCAATAGCTTTTTAAAGGAAGGTAAATTGTCTATCTCTAGTTTTAAAACTTTGTGATCTAATTCATCAAATAAAACCATAACATTTTTTTTATTTACAAATTTTTTTTCATTAAATTCATTACTTATTTTATAATAAAATTTAAGATCATTATAATAGTGGATAATGTAATGCATAAAGAAGATTAATATAAAAGGAAAAAAAAATATTATTATATATTTAGAAATTAAACCTAAAATAACAAATCTATAATTTATAATAATAAAAATAAAAAAAAATATGATAAAAAAAAGAATAAAATGTTCCTTTATGAAATCAATATATTGATAGTTTATTCCAAGACTAATCAGTACTGAAGTAAATGAAAATAAATCATATTTAATTTTTATGAAATCAAAGATTAAAATTAGTAAAGATGTATAAATAATTGAATTAACTGAAGCTGATAAATATTTTTTAAATAAAAATAAGATAAAAAAAAGGGGGATTGATAATATAAAGAAATAACTTAAAGGAATAATACTATAACTAGATGGCATTATACCTTGATTATTTGGAGCTAAAATTAAAGAGGTATAAGTAAAAGTGTAAATAATCAATAATTTATTTTCTTTTTTTTTTATAAAATTAATCATAAGTGCTTTTTAATCTAATCTTGTGAGATAATTGTAAACATAGTCTACAGATCCTTTAAAATTAAATAAATACTTGTTTCTTTGTTCAATAATTCTTTTTTGAAAATATTCGCTTTGAGAATTTAAAGAAGTAATTTTTTTGATTACATGGTGTACTTCCTTTGGTTTAATTATTATGCCGATTTCATTACGAATTTTTGTCTCAATAGGTTCTACAGATATATCATTAAATTTAGAATTATAAATTTTTCTAGGTGTATCGATAAAAATGACTGGTCTTTCAAATGCAAAAGCAAACTCGATTGAAATTCCTGACCAATCAGTAATTAGATAGTCACATTCTGAAATATTTTTTAAGGAAAAATTTCCCTCCTCTATACTAAAGTTTTTTAAACTTGAAAATTTTTTCTTAATTCTTAATAGTTCAAGTTTATTTTTTTTTAAAGAATGTATATGCGGTCTTAATATTACATTATAGTCGCTAGATATAAGAGTTTTGATAAGATCGAAGCCACAATCTGTAATAATGTTTTTTTCTCCCCAAGATGGAGCTATCAATATTTTTTTATTATTATTTTTTTGTGATAATTGATTTAGTTGATCAATCCTAAAATAACCACTTTTTAACAAAATTTTTTTATTAAGTTTAAATTTATTTATATATTCATTTATCTCCTCAATATGATGATTTCCAACACAACAAAATTCATCAAAGTTAAAAAATGCCTTATTTCTGTAAATCATATTAGTGCTGAATGGAGAGTGAAATATATAAAAATATTTCTTACAATTTTTTGATTTTTTAATGTGAAAATTATCTAAATCTGGCATTGTCATAATTAATCTATAGCAATTTATATAATTTAATAAAATAATTTGTCCAATAACTGGTGAAATATATAAAACTTTTAAATTTTCAGACTGGTACTTAAAAATTAAATCATTTTCATCCGACGTAAAAAAGCATAATTTAATTTTATCTCTATAAAACTTTTCTATAAGATTTTCAAAATGAGCAGAATAAGAACTATTTTCTGAGAAAAAAACATTCCTTTTCCATTCAAAGTTTAGTTTATTGAAAAATAAAGTATTTTTTATTGAAAGTATAATTTTTCTTATGAAAGAAATCATTTTTTTTTAAAAAATTTATTCTTGTCATTTATCAGAAAATTATTTTTAAAATTTTTAATATCTTCAAAATCATCAAACTCATACCAAGATTTATTAGTAGTAAAAGTTTTAAATTTTGCAACTTTTAAAAAATTATTTATGAATTGAGTCAATTGCATTTTTTTAAAGTTTCCTGATTTATAGTAATTAATAATCTTATTTCTTAAAATTTTAGGTATAAAAATAAGACCCATGTATTGACCCTGAACATCTTTTTTATCAATGACTTTTTTTCCTATTTCAATTAAAATATTATTTTTTATTTTAAGAGACTCAACATCATCTGAGATAGCTTTATCTCTTATTTTCCAAATTTTTTTCCAGTTTGATAATATTGGTAATATAAAATTTTTATTATCATTCTTTTTTAATTTACCTAAAATGGTTGATTCGTATACAATATCTGTATAAGAAATTATTAAATCTTCATTAATTTCTTTTATTGCTAAAATAAGAGAGTGTAACATTTCAGTAGTCTTATATTTTTTATTTACTATATAATTAATATCAAGATTTTGGGTTTCTTTTATAATGTTATCTTTTTTAAAACCTACAACTATATTTATTTTAGATATATTGTTATTTTTTGCATTTTGAATTAGACGCGATAAAATTGTTTTACCTTGTAATTTAATTAAACATTTATTTTTTTTTATTTTACCATAAACTCTAGTACCTTTTCCAGCAGCTAAAAAAACAATTTGCATTAGATATTTAAAAATTTTGAAACTATTTTATTAACAATTTTTTCATCTTTATTTTTTCTTTCTGGATGAAACATTAAACCCAGAGATTTGTATTTATAACTATAAATTATCTCTATAGTTTCATCACTATGTTTGGCCTTCGTAACAAAGTTTTTTGGGCATTTTTTAAATGCATAATTATGATATGAATTTACATTCATTTTTTTTAGCTTCATATTAAAAATTTTATCAATAAAATATATTTTTTGATTTTTTACAACATGAGTATTTACATTATTTAATTTTATACCATAAAAATTAACAAGTAATTGTAACCCCCTACAAACAAAAAATGTTTTAATTTTATTTTTTAGACAGTGTTTTAATAATTCTGTTTCAAATTTATCTCTAATAAAATTTTCTTTTGTTCTGGTCTTAGAATATAAATTTCCTCCACCAGTAAAAATTATGCCATCATAAAAAATTTTGTTCGATTTAATTTTTTTTATATCTTCAAAACAAATTGGAATTAATTCAATATTATTCTTTTTAGCAAAATTATACCAGTCTAAATTAAGAGATAAATTTCTAGATTTAAATTTATCTATTTCTAATTTTGTAGTGATCAAAAATTTCTTCATTAGTTAAGTTCATTTATTAAATTTTTAGAACAGTCTATTTCAATTGTATTTTTTTTAGCTAATTTTTCAAATTTCTGGTCTCCTACTCCTATTACTGATGGTAATTGCAATTCTAAACATCTAATAGCCATATGAGAATTTGCCCCCCCATATTTAGTAATTAAACCTTTAATTTCATAAGAAAATATAAAATCGTATCCTGGATCAGCATTTTCTATTAAAATAATTTTATCTTTGAAAATATTTTTTTTTGATTTAAATTTTTTAGTATTTAATAAGACTAAATTTCCACTAACTTTTTTATTTGTAATAAAATTACCAAAATTTAAAGTTTTATAATGCTGATAAGCATGCCCTGAACTATAGATTACATCTGGAAGTTTTATTAAATT
>Ga0209335_10003718_pt1 | contig 15014 bp, 16 predicted proteins | sample COG_09_FD_184753 | JGI IMG/M metagenome (GOLD analysis project Ga0209335, IMG submission 184753) | Pelagic Microbial community sample from North Sea - COGITO 998_met_09 (SPAdes) (version 2) | ecosystem: Environmental > Aquatic > Marine > Neritic zone/Coastal water | place: Helgoland, sampling...
TAAGGCCCTTAGTTAAAAAAAGTACCATAGTTGAAAATATTCGAATTGCAAAAGAAAATGGTAATTCAATGACTGTAAGATCCGTAACAGAATCTGTTGTAGTCACTAAAAATGAAACTGCTACGATGGCTGATTTTAAAAATCGAGATGATACTTATACATTAACATCTCCTCAATCATTTAGAGTTAATGAATTAATACTTGCTTATCAAGAATTAAAAAAAATAACTGATAAACCTATTTTAGACTCTTCATTAGTTTACGCTGAACTTGGTAAAAAAATTCACTTAGTTAAAGAGCAAGGGTTAAATTTAAAAATAACAACTCCAGAAGATTTTTATTATTTTCGTACAATACTAGAGCTGGAAGAAAAAAAATCTATTTTTGGGTTATAAATTATAGATATGGTAGAATATAGAGATATACAAATAATTAAATCTTTTCCAATAGATTGGCAGCAATTACGTAATAAATCTGTTCTTATTACTGGTTCAACAGGACGTTTAGGTTTATATATTGTTGAAGCATTAAGCGAAGCTAATATAAATTGGAATTTAAATATTGAAATTATTGCAGTTGCACGAAACGAAAAAAAAGCAAAAATGTTGTTTAAAACAACATTAGAACTACCCTTTGTAAATCTATTGATTCAAGATATTACAAGTCCATTTGATTTGGATGTACCTGTTGATTACATATTCCATACTGCAGGTCTAGCTAGCCCAACAGACTTCACGCATACACCTGTTGATACTCTGTGGGGACATGTTAAAGGAACTCGTAATGTTCTTGAATTAGCTAGACAAAAGAAATCTAAAAAGGTGTTATATGTCTCTACAGTTGAGATTTACGGAAACTGGGATAGTGAGATTGCTATTAAAGAAGATGATATGGGGCCATTAAATTGTGATATTTCAAGATCAAGTTACCCAGAAGCAAAAAGGCTTTGTGAAACGATGTTAGCATCTTATAAAGCACAGTTTGGAGTTGATTTTGTAAGTATTAGAATGAGTCATACTATAGGCCCAAACATATCACTTACAGATGGACGAGCTTTTGCAGAGTTTATTCGTAATGTAGTTGAAGGCAAGGATATTGTTTTACATTCTGACGGTAGTGCAGTTAGAACCTACACATATATAGCAGATGCTATTGGTGCAATGTTTCTTGCTCTTACAAAAGGTGATGAAGAGTTTTATAATCTTGCTAACACTAATAATCAAATTAGTATTAGAGATTTAGCCAACTTAATTGCTAGTTTTAGTGACAAAAGAAAAACAGAAGTTAAATATTCTGTAAAAGATAAAAATAAGCTAGTTTATTTGCCTTTTAAACTAGGACTTATGAATGTTAGCAAGATTTCAAAATTGGGATGGAATCCAAAAGTTGGTATAAAAGAAGCATTTCAATGGACGACAGATTTTTTTATTAAATAAATATTTTCCTTAATCTTAATTATAAATAGTTTATAATTAAAAAAAGTCAGTAACTAAAAATTAATATTTTATTTTTCATAAAGATCATATAATAGGCTTGTTTTGGTTTTAATTATTTTACAACATTTATAATAGAAAAATAAACACAATTATTATATGTTTTTACATGAATTTGGTTAAAAAATATTTGTTTTATGCATTTGCCATAAGGATATTGGTTCTTATAATACTTAATTTTTTTTTTGATGGTGAAATTGGTGGATTTAATGGGGATACTTACTTAAAAGATGATGTGAGATATGCAAAGGGAGCTTTGTACTATTCTCAAAATGCTGATAATTTAATTGATTATGAAGTATTTACGTATTCTTTTGAGCAATTCGGTGATTATACTGGTTATGCTGAAAGTTTCAGTTTTTGGTATTGGTTTGTTTGTATAGTTACTTATTTGTTTAAATATACTTTTGTTTTAAGGATAATTAATATTCTTTTTGCAGTTTTAACAACTTATTATACTTATAAGTTAGGATCAATTATTTTTAATAAAAAAGTTGGTAAATATGCTCTAATATTTTATTGCTTTAATCCATACTTTATTTTCTTTTCGTTATTTACATATAAAGATCAGTTTATTGCATTGATATTAGTTCAATTGTTTTATTACTTGTACAGTTATTTTATTAGTAATAAAAATAAATATCTATTTTACGTATTAATTGTTTTGGCTCTTTTTTCTTTCTTAAGATCTGGTTTTTCTATTATATTAATAGCTTCGGTTTTAGTGCTGTTTGTTATTAGAGAAAAAGAATATTCGAATCGATTTAATTTAAAAAAGTTTTTTTATTTTTTACCCATATTAATAGCTTCTGTTTATTTTACAACTTTTTATTTTATTGACAATTTTGATACTATTCAACGTAAATTGGTCGCATACGTAATTGAAAGAGCAATTTCCGAAAGTGATACAATTGCAATGTTTCAAATTTCAAGTTTTTCAGACTTTTATAAACTTCCATTTTCATTTATTTTCGCTCTTTTACAGCCGATAAACCTAACATCTAAAATATTATCAGTTTCAGCTTTTGTAGGAGTTATAAATTTATTTGGAATATTTCTTGCGAGTGGAAATATTTTAGCGTTACTCGATAAGAAGATAAGAGGTTTAAATTTTACTTGGATAATTAACGCTTTATTCATAATTACTTTAATTACTTCTCTAGGAGTTAGCAGGCATTATTATTTTATGTTACCTTTTTATGTGATTTTTTTATCTGCATATATAACTAAGAAAAATAATTTCGTAAAAACATTATTTAGCTCTGTAGCCTTAACTCTCTTAATTAGTGTTTTTTATCTTTTTAGAATATCATAAATATGATCACAAATGGAATTAGCCTCTGAAAAAACATTACATATTGATGCCTCTAGATTAAAGTCAGGAGGAGGGGTCCTTCACTTAATTAAACTATTAGAACTTGAAAAATATTCTAATTTTGACAAGATAATAGTTTATACATATCAAAATAGTGAATTTGAAAAATTCAAAAGTCAGAAAATTATTATCAAAACACATCCTTACATAAATAAAAATATTTTTTATCAGATATTTTGGCAACGATATTTGATGAAAAAACAAATTTCTTCAGATCATTTATTATTCACTATAGATTCAACATCATTTTGTAAGTTTAAAAAAAATGTTGTTTTGAACCAAGACCTGATTGGTTTTCAAGAGGGAAGTTTAAAATATTTTTCTTTTAATAACAAGGTTGTATCCTACATTAAATATCTTGTAGCTAAAAATGCTATCAAAAATAGTATTGCAAATATTTTTACTACCAAATATGCATTAGATGAAGTTGTTAAAAAAATAGGTTTAATAAAAAATGCTAATGTTATTCCGCATGGAATAGACAGCGAATTTTTGTTAAGAAAAATAAATTATGATACATCAGAGAGTTCCCTAAAAGTTATCTACGTTTCCTCTATTCTTGATTATAAAAATCATAAGTATTTAATCTCAGCATTAAATAATCTTTCTACAAAAAAGAAAGTAAGTGCATATTTTATTGGCGGAGGTGATTTGCGTCTGATTAATAAATTAAAAGCCCAGTCTATAAATAGTAAGGGAAATAAATTTCATTTTCCAGGATTTTTAAAAAGAGAAGAAGTCTTTAATCTAACAAGAAGTTGTGATATAGCAGTGTTTTTATCATCAGTGGAATGTTTTGGTATCACTCTATTAGAATATATGAGGATGGGAATGCCGATAATTTGCAGTAATGAATCTAGTATGCCAGAAATCCTTGAAGATGGTGGTTTATTGGTTAACCCATTTGATGAAGCATCTATAATTAATGCAATAACAGATTTTGAATTAAATTATAATAAAAGATTAAGTTTAGGGGGAAAAGCATTTAATAATTCTATTAAATATTCTTGGAATAATACAGTGAAGGAAACTTATTCCTTCCTCAATAAAATTTACGAACAAATTTGCTAATAAGCATATTAAATCAAATTAATTAAAAACATGATTAAAGATAAACATCAAGTTTGTACAAAGACTATTTTCGATACAACCGATTCAAATATAATATTTGATAAAAATGGAGTGTCAGATTATTACCATAATTTCAAAAATGTAATAGAACCTTATTGGCATACGGATGAGCGTGGACATAAAAAGTTAATGGAGATTGCTAAGAAAATTAAAAAAGAAGGTGTAGGTAAGGATTTCGATTGTATTATAGGTTTGAGTGGCGGTCTTGATAGTTCTTATGTAGCATATATAGCTGTCGAAGTTATGGAGCTTAAGCCATTATTATATCATGTTGATGCAGGATGGAATACTGACAAGGCAGTTAGTAATATCGAAAAAATTGTTAATGGACTCGATTTAGATTTATATACAGATGTTATTAATTGGGAAGAAATGAAAGATTTACAATTATCTTTTTTAAAATCTCAAATTCCAGATCAAGATTTACCTCAGGATTACGCTTTTTTTTCATCATTATATAAATTTGCGAAAAAAAATAAAATCAAATATGTTTTAACAGGTGGTAACTTTTCAACTGAATGTTGCCGAGAGCCAGAGGAATGGGGAGCATTTCCGGGGATAGATAAGATGTTAGTAAAAGATATTCATAAAAAATTCGGAAAAAAAGAATTAAAAACTTTCCCATTAATTGACATCTTAGTTTATAAAATTTATTATCAATACATCTTGGGGATGAAGATTTTCAAACCTTTAAATCTTGTACCTTTTATTAAAAAAGATGTTGAGATTCTATTAAAAGAAAAATTTGGGTGGGAATCTTTTCAACACAAACATCATGAGTCAAGGTTTACAAGATTTTTTGAAGATTTTTGGCTACCTAGAAAATTTGGATTTGATAGAAGAAAAGCTCATTTTTCTAGTTTAATTCTAACTTGTCAAATGACGAGAGAAGAAGCTTTAAATAGGATATCAAAACCTGAATTAAGTGAAGAATTTTTAAAGCAGGAATTTAAATATGTAGCCGATAAATTAGATTTAACTTTAGATCAGCTACAAGAAATATTTGATGGAGAAAATAAAACTTTCCATGATTACAAGACTAAAATTAAAATTATAAGTTTTGGGGCTAAGATTTTAGCCAAGTTAGGCTTAGAAAAAAGATTATTTAGATGATAACAATAGTAGACTACGGAGTTGGTAATATAAAATCATTTGTAAATGTATATAACAGATTAAATATACCAGTGAAAATCGCCAAAAACTCTTCAGATCTTGAAGATGCCCATAGACTTATTCTACCTGGTGTTGGTCATTTTGAAAATGCAATGTCAGAACTGATTAAATCTGGAATGAGAGAAAAATTAGATGAATTAGTTCTAGTTAAAAAAATACCTGTAATAGGTATTTGTGTGGGTATGCAAATGATGGGAAATTATAGTGAAGAGGGCACATCAGAAGGTCTTAAATGGATAGATGCATCTGTTAAAAAGCTTGATGAAACGAAAATAAATCAAATAACTCGATTACCTCACATGGGTTGGAATGATGTCTACTCAACAAAACCTCATATTCTTTTCGAAGGATTAGAAAAGGAGGCTTTATTTTATTTCCTACATTCTTATTATTTTGAGTGTAATAATAAATCAAATATTCTAGCCCAGACAGAATATGGTGATTCTTTTACCTGTGCAGCATTTAATGAAAATATTTATGGAATTCAATTTCATCCTGAAAAAAGTCATAAATATGGTGAGATTCTATTAAATAACTTTTCTAAAATATAAAATCATGCTTAGACCTAGAATTATTCCTTGTCTCTTGTTACAAGATAACGGTTTAGTGAAAACTGTAAACTTTAAGAATCCTAAATATGTTGGAGATCCAATAAATGCAGTAAGAATTTTCAATGAAAAAGAAGTTGATGAGTTAGCTATTTTCGATATTGATGCTACGGTGTTAAATAATGAACCCAACTATAGTCTAATTGAGAGAATATCTAATCAGTCAAGGATGCCATTATGCTATGGAGGAGGTATCAAAACTTTAGAACAGGCGAAACGCATCTTCAGTCTTGGGGTTGAAAAAATTGCATTAAGTTCTTCTGTAGTTGATAATCCAAATTTAATTACTCAAATTGGAAATCAAGTAGGAACACAAAGTGTTATAGTTGTGTTGGATGTTAAAAAAAATATATTTGGAGGTTACGAAGTTTTTACGCATAATGGCAAGAAAGCTACAGGAATTGATCTATTCAAGTTTATAAAAAACGTGCAAAAATTAGGAGCTGGTGAAATAGTAATTAATTCTATAGATAAAGATGGATTAATGAAAGGTTATGATTTGGGCTTAATTGAAAAAGTAAGAAAAACTACAACTCTGCCTGTTACTGTATTAGGTGGTGCAGGTTCAATAGATCATATAGCAGAAGTAATAGAAGAAAATGGAATTATTGGAGCTTCAGCTGGTAGTTTATTCGTTTTTAAAGGACTGTATAAAGCTGTGTTAATTAATTACCCTAATTCACATCAAAAAAACATTCTCAATAAAAAAGTAAATTATGAAAATAAAAAATAAAACATTATTAATTACTGGAGGTACAGGTTCTTTTGGTAATGCAGTCTTAAACCGTTTCTTATATACAGATCACTTTAAAGAAATTCGTATTTTTTCTCGAGATGAGAAAAAACAAGACGATATGCGAATTAGATTTAAAAATACAAAATTAAAGTTTTATATTGGTAATGTGCGGGATTACTCAAGTGTTGAAAAAGCTATGCGTGGAGTTGATTATGTGTTTCATGCTGCAGCATTAAAACAAGTTCCATCTTGTGAGTTCTTCCCTATTGAAGCAACTAAAACAAATGTTTTTGGAACACAAAATGTAATAGACGCTGCTGATTTTAATAAGGTTTCCAAAGTAATCTGTTTGAGTACTGATAAAGCAGCTTACCCCATAAATGCAATGGGTATTTCTAAAGCTTTAATGGAAAAAGTAGCCGTTGCTGCTGCTCGAAATTGTAATTATACGACCGTATGTTTAACTCGTTACGGGAATGTTATGGCATCTCGTGGTTCTGTAATTCCTTTGTTTGTAAATCAAATTAAAAATAAAGAAAGTATTACAATTACTGATCCAAAAATGACACGATTTTTAATGTCTCTTGATGAAGCAGTAGAGTTGGTATTGTTTGCATTCGAAAATGGTAATCCTGGAGATTTGTTTGTTAATAAGGCACCAGCTGGAACTATAGGTGATATGGCACAAGCTTTAAAAGAAATATTCAATGCAGATAATAAAGTGAAAATTATTGGGACGCGTCACGGAGAAAAATTATTCGAAACGCTGTGTACAAAAGAAGAAATGAATAAGGCAGAAGATATGGGGAAATTTTATAGAATTCCGTCTGATAATAGAGACTTAAACTATGCTAAATATTTTTCTGAAGGTGAAGAAGATCTTCTTGAAGTAGAGGATTATAATTCTCATAATACAAACGAATGTAATATTGAGGGTATGAAAATTTTGTTAAAAGGATTACCGATGATTCAACAGGAATTAAATAACTTAAAATAATAAAATGATTCCATCAATCATTTTTGGAGGAACGTATGAAGATAACAGAGGATTGTTAAGATATAACAATTCGTTTGACGTAAGTATTGTAAAAATAATTTAAATTTTATAAGGGGAGAGCAAGGTCATAAAATAGAACAACGTTGGTTTTCAGCGATTAAAGGTCAATTAAAGGTCAATTTAAGGTCCAATTAATTAAAATAGATAATTGGATCGAACCTGTTAAAGAACTAAAAAGAATAACATTTAACTTAACAGAAAATACTTTAGATGTTTTACACATACCTGCAGGTTATATTACAAGTATTAAGTCAGAAGAAGAAGAGGCATTGTTATTAGTAATGTCTGACTATATGTTGAATGAAATTAGTGATAATTACAAGTACCCATTAAGATACTTTAATCAATAAAATTATTAAAATGAAAAAAATTAAACTAGCCACAATTTTAGGTACACGACCAGAAATCATCAGACTTGCAGAATGTATTAAATTATGTGATGAATATTTTGAACATATTTTAATTCACACTGGTCAAAATTATGATTATGAATTGAATGAAATATTTTTTGAAGATTTAGGGTTAAGAAAGCCTGATTTTTTCTTGAATGTTGCGGGGAATCACTTAGGAGAAACTATTGGAAATGTTATATCAAAATCTTATGAAATACTAGCTTCTGAAAAGCCAGATGCTCTTTTAGTAATTGGGGATACAAATAGTGTTTTAAGTACAATAGCTGCAAAAAGATTGAAAATCCCTATCTTTCATATGGAAGCTGGTAATAGATGTTTCGATCAAAACGTACCAGAAGAAATTAATAGAAAGATTTCAGATCATATTTCAGATATCAATCTTACATATACTGAACATAGTAGAAGATATTTATTAAGTGAAGGTTTTAGGAAAGATCACGTTTTTGTCACGGGTTCTCCTTTAAGAGAGGTTTTGAATAAATATGAAGATCAAATTAACCTGAGTGATGTTGTTGCTAGACTTAATTTAAAGAATAATGATTATTTTGTCGTTAGTGCTCACCGAGAGGAAAATATTGATTTAAACAATAATTTTGAGGTATTAGTAGCGTCTTTAAATGCGGTTGCTGAAAAGTATCAAAAACCTGTCATATTCTCTACCCATCCAAGAACTAGAAACAGGATAGAAAAAAATAAAATTAAGTTTCATCCATTAATTACGAATATCCCTCCATTAGGTTTTTTCGACTACGTTAATTTACAAAAAAATGCTTTCGTAGTACTTTCTGATAGTGGAACAATTAGTGAAGAATCTGGTATGATGGGGTTCCCGGCCGTGAGTATCAGAACTAGCACAGAGAGGCCAGAGGCTGTGGATGCTGGTACAATTGTATTGGGAGGTATTAATACTGATCAAATATTAAATTCTATAGAAATCACAAAAGGTTTAGCTATAGATGAACATACAGAGCTACCAGAAAGTTACAACGTAAAAAACACTTCTGAACGTATAGTAAAAGTAATACAGAGTTATACTTCTATCGTTAATAAAGTAATATGGGACAAATGAAAAAAGTAGTTGTAATAGGTTGTAAAGGAATGGCTGGTCACGTAGTTAAAACCTGCTTAGAAAGTACTGGTGTATACGATGTTTGGGGTATTGCTAGAGGAATAAACTCTGGACAAAAATTAATAAATTTAGATGTATCTAATACTAAAGAATTAGAAAGTATTTTAGATAACGGTTCTTTTGATGTTGTAATAAACTGTATCGGTTTGTTAAATAAAACAGCTGAAGATAATCCAGAGTTAGCGGTTTGGTTTAATAGTTATTTTCCTCAATTATTAGCTTCTTATGGGAAAAAACACAATTTTAAATTAGTACATATTAGTACGGATTGTGTTTTTTCTGGAAAAGAAGGTGGTTACAAAGAAGATTCTTTTAAAAATGGAATTGGTTTTTATGCACAGTCTAAAGCATTGGGAGAGGTTATTAACACTAAGGATTTAACTTTTAGAACTTCTATAATTGGACCTGAATTAAACGAAAATGGAATAGGTTTATTTCATTGGTTTATGAGCCAAAATGATGAGGTTTTTGGTTATTCAGAAGCCTATTGGTCAGGAGTAACAACAATAGAATTAGCTAAAGGTATTCATGAAGCAATTAAACAAGATTTGACTGGTTTATACCATTTTGTAAATAGCAGCAAAATTTCCAAATTTGATCTGGTTAATGAATTTAATTCTAATTTTAGAGATGGAGGAATTAATATTATATCTAAATCAGATTATAAAGTAGATAAAAGTTTAATCAATACAAGAGATGACTTTAATTATACTATTAATTCTTATAAAATTATGATTAAAGAAATGAAAAATTGGATTTTAGATTATAAAAATATTTACAAACATTATTCTATTCAATAGAATGACAAGATAAACTTGAATAACCAATACACAAATAATGAAAATTTTATTTTTAACATTGTTTAAGATTAATTCTCTAGATGAAAGGGGTATTTATTCAGATTTACTTAAAAAATTTCATGACGAGGGTCATGAAATATGTATAGTTTGCCCAAATGAAAGAAGAGAAAAGAGAGGGACAGAACTTAATAAGAACTGCAACTCACAAATTTTAAAAGTAAAAACCCTCAATATTCAGAAAACTAGTTTAATTGAAAAAGGGTTAGCTACTTTAATGATTGAACGCCAGTTTTTAAATGCTGTAAAAAAATATTTTTCAGAAATAAAATTTGATTTAGTCTTATATTCAACTCCTCCAATTACTTTTTCAAAAGTAATTGAGTTTGTTAAAAAAAGGGATGCAGCGTTTTCTTATTTATTACTTAAGGATATATTTCCACAAAATGCAGTGGATATGAAACTGCTCAAAAAAAATGGTATAATACATAAATATTTTTTGCATAAAGAAAAAAAACTCTATCAATTGTCAGATAAAATTGGGTGTTTGTCTGAAGCTAACCTTGAGTATTTGAAAAAGCATAACTCATATTTAGATTTTAAAAAGATAGAAATTAATCCTAATACAATTAGTCCCAAGTTTATCAACTATTCTAGTTCTGAAAAAGAAAATATTAAATTGAAATATTCAATTCCTCTAAAAAAGAAAATATTTATTTATGGTGGTAATCTTGGGAAGCCACAGGGATTAGATTTTTTATTAAAAACAATACAAGAGACCAAAAGATCGGATGTTTATTTTCTGATTATTGGCTCAGGCACAGAGTTTACACGTATTCAAAAATGGTTTGAAAAATTTCAACCTCAAAACGCATTATTGATAGCTGTTCTGCCCAAGAATGATTACGATAAGTTATTAGCAGCTTGTGATGTTGGATTAATTTTTTTAGATAAAAATTTCACTATTCCAAATTACCCATCTAGATTACTTTCTTATTTAGAAATGAAAATGCCTGTTATTGCAGCTACAGACCCTAACACTGACATTGGTATGGATATTGAAGAAAATGAATGTGGGTTTTTTGTAATTTCTGGCGATTCAGAAAGAATGCAAAATGCCATTAATAAATTTATGGATGATGATGTTAGTTTTAATAAAATGAGGGAAAATTCCTGGAACTTTTTGAATAGAGATTTTCATGTTTATCTATCTTTAAATTTAATTATGCAATCAATAAATGAAAAATAATAAACTTGTAGTAATTGGTTATTCAGGTCATTCTTTTGGTTGTATTGAAGTTGCAATAAATCAAGGTTTTTTAGTTATTGGTTATTATGATAATTCAAAGAAAGTCATTAATCCATATAACCTAAACTATTTAGGTACTCAGGAGAATATACATTCAGATTACAAGCCAATTATAACTAATTGAAGCTTTTTAAATTCGATGGCGTAAGGCATAAGAACAAGTCAAGATTATAATATTTTAATGGAAATGATTGACAACAATTTAATAGTTTGGTCTAACTGCATTAAGAGGTGTCAGTTTGTTTATGATTTGTACAGATCTGACCAAAGCTACCTTTGTGCAAATCGTGTTTTTTTGGCAAATTTAAAACTATATGAAGCTTCAGAAGTATTATACAATAATTCTGATGGTTTTGAAGATTTGATTTTTCTCTTAATCCACTTAAATGATTGGTTTCTTCAGTTTGAAGAACTAAAGTTGAGCAAACCTTTGTTTACTGATCTTTTTGTATTTCAAAGAGTAAATGGTGCATCTCCTTATCCAAAAGAAATTATTAATAAGATTTTAGAAAATTTATGAAATATGCATTAGCGGGAGATAGAAAGATATCTGTTCAAATTCTTAAATGGTTAATTAAAAAAGGTAATATGCCTCTTGCCCTTTTCGTTAGTGAAGGTAAAAATGAAACTCATAGCAATGAACTAATTGGTTTAGTGCAAAATCTAGATTGCAAAGTATATCCAAGAAATTAATAACTTTATAAATCAAAAATAAAATTACAAACAATTGAAAAATATATTAGTTACAGGTGCTGGTGCTTTACTAGGTCAAGGAATATTGAGGTCTTTACAGGATATAGGAAGTGAATTCTTTATTCATACAGCAGATCCTGACCATAAATCAACGGGGCATTTTATAGGGCAAAAAGCACATATCATAAAATTCGCCAATGATCCAAATTTTCTTGATTCTATTGAAAAAATTCTAATTAATGAAAATATAGATATTGTACTAATTGGTACTGATAGTGAATTACCAATTTTCGCGAAGAATAAACAAACGCTTGAAAAAAAATATGATTTAAAAATTTTAGTATCCAACATTAACGTAATTGAAATTGCTAATGATAAGTATCTTACTGCAAATTTTTTAAAGAATAATAATTTTCATTTTCCTATTTCTTATATGTCATATGATAGTAAAGGAATTGGTGAATTGAAGCAAGAAGGAAATTATCCTTATGTTGCAAAACCAATAGACGGAGCAAGGTCAAAAGGAGTTGAATTAATTAATAACGAAGATGATTTAAACCGTATAAGCTCTTTTTCGAATAATTTAGTAGTTCAAGAGTATATTTCAGATGCTGATGGAGAGTTTACTTCAGGATGTTTATTTATTGATAATAATTGTGTAGCTGTAGTTACTTTAAAGAGAGATTTAAGAGATGGTAACACATACAGGGCCTATTACAGTGAAAAATATGACATTTATAATAACTATATTTCCAAAGTTGCAGAAAAACTTCAAGTTGATGGTCCTTGTAATTTTCAATTCCGCATAAAAAATGGCAAGCCAATTATATTCGAAATAAATTCACGCTTTAGTGGAACAACACCAATTCGAAGTATATTTGGTTTTAATGAAGTTAAAGCATGCATTAATTATTATTTGAATAATAAAAAAATCCTGAGGCCAAAATTAAAAAATGGAGTTGTAATGAGGGCTTGGGCTGATATTTTTATTGATGAGTTAGAGCTATGCCAATTAAAGGATAACTTATTTTTGAATAATCCTAGGTCAACTTATTATCCATTTAAGAATAAATGATAACTGCTGTTGTAATCGGAGCGAATGGTTTTCTTGGTGGAGCTCTCGTAAAGAAGTTGATTTCGGAGAATCAAAATGTTATAGCAGTTTACAATTTACATTTTGATAAAATTGATTCTAGAGCGAAAATTCTTAATAAAGAAGAATTTTTAAATTCTACCATTGAAGTTGATTACATTTATTTTTTAGGAGGAAATTATTTAAACTCGCACAATCAGCTTTTAGAGATCAATTTTGACTTATATAAGTATATTAATATTTATCCTTTTGCAAAGCATATATATATATCAAGTACAAATGTCTATGGCACACATTCAACTGATATAAAGGAAAATTCTTCTTTTAATAACCCCTCTTTATATGCTCAATTTAAACTTTCGGGTGAATTTTTGGTTTCAAGTCTGAAAAATTATTCAATAATAAGACTTACCTATTTATATGGACCAGGGATTACAAACACGTCTTTTTTGCCTACAATTATCAAACAAGCTAAGGAAAAATTAGAAATAAATATAAATGGTGATGGAGAACGTTATCAAGATTATTTATATATTGAAGATGCTGTTGACTTTATTTTTTTAACCTCAATAAGATCTGAAAGTCAAATTTATTTAGCGGCTACTGGAACAAAAACCACAAATAAAGAAGTTGCATATTTAATAGCTAATTTTACAGGTTGTAAAGTTAATTTTATTGGGAAAGAGCATGCTTCTTCCTATAGATTTAATCCGATTAAATCTTTAACAACTTTAAACTGGAAGCCAAAAATAAAATTCAAAAAAGGGTTACTGAAAATGTTAGAATGAAATACTTAATTTGTGGAGATATTCATGGAAATCTACCTGCTTTAGAGTTAATGTTGCAAAGAGAAAAAAACAATTTTGATCAACTAATATGTCATGGGGATGTAATAAATTATGGTCCTTGGAGTGATGAATGTGTTTTATTACTAAATACAATTAAAGAATCAGTGTTGCTTAAAGGCAATCATGAAAATTACTTTTTAAATGGTTCTTATTCTGGATCTAATGCAATTGCAATTGAGTTTTTTGATTTTTGTTACCAAAAGTTTTCTCAATTTGACATAATAAAAAAATACGGAGAAACTTTTGAATTGGCTGATTTTAAAATACAACATACAATTTTAGATAAGTACATTTTTACTGACACTGAAATCAATTTTATTGATAATAATTATATTATAGGCCATTCTCATCAGCAGTTTGATAGATTTATTGGAAGCAATAGGTTGATTAATACTGGTAGTGTCGGTCAAAATAGGAGTCATATTAACTGTATTAATTATTTAATTTATAATATTGCAAACAATTCATTTTCTTTTAAGACGCAAAAATACGACCATAAAATTATAATAGAAAAAATGGAAAGCGAATCATACCCTAAATTATGTTTAGATTATTATAGATCTAAAAACAAATTACTATGAAATCAAAAATCTGGCTATCCACACCACATATAGGTGAGAATGAAATTAAATATGTTAATGAAGCTTTTTCGTCAAATTGGATATCTCCAGTTGGTCCTAATATTGATAAATTTGAAAACGTAATTTCTGATTATTTAGTCAATAATGTTAAAACTTGTGCTCTTTCATCTGGTACAGCTGCAATACATCTATCGCTTGAATTATTGAATGTAAAAAAAGATGATTTTGTGTTAGTTCAAAGTTTTACATTTTGTGGTACAACAAATCCTGTTTCTTATATTGGTGCTAATATAATTTTTGTAGATTCTGAAAAAATAACTTGGAATATGTGTCCTATTTCCCTTGAAAAGGCAATTAAGGATAATTTAGACAAACCAATTAAAGCAATTATCCCTGTTCATCTTTATGGGATGCCATATCAGGTTGATGAAATAAAAAAAATATCGATTAAGTATAGTATTCCAGTAATTGAGGATTCCGCTGAAGCTTTAGGTTCATCTTATAAAAGTATTAAGTGTGGTGCTTTTGGAGACATCTCAGTACTTAGTTTTAATGGTAACAAAATAATTACAACCAGT
>Ga0209335_10003720_pt1 | contig 15008 bp, 4 predicted proteins | sample COG_09_FD_184753 | JGI IMG/M metagenome (GOLD analysis project Ga0209335, IMG submission 184753) | Pelagic Microbial community sample from North Sea - COGITO 998_met_09 (SPAdes) (version 2) | ecosystem: Environmental > Aquatic > Marine > Neritic zone/Coastal water | place: Helgoland, sampling...
AATTTCGTCACGAAGGCGTTGTGCATCTTCTTCGCCGGTTGCGACCGTGTCTTCTAGTCTTTGGATGTCAGCTCGCAAAACGCCTATGTTTCCGAGTGCGGCGAGAGCGATTTGAGTTTCTACTGGAGAAAGGTTGGCAAACATTTTTTGAGACACTTCTTCGGGTGTTGTGGCTTCTGGTTCATTATCTGTCGAGTCATCATCATCTTCCACAGGGGGTTCTGCAGGAGTCGATGCGGCTCTTATGGCATCACGGACACTTTCTACAGCTGAAAAAACTGAGGCCTGTTGTAAAATATCATTGTTGAAATTTTTTCCGAGTTCCCAAGCAAAGTTGTTGTTATCGAGCCATCCGTCTTTGTCTGGGTCGGTGTGTAATGCGCCCAGCAAAGTAGCTTGGTCTTCATCCGTAATTCCTGTTGTCGTTACGTGATGTATAAAGTTTGATTGTTCTGGAGATATTGATGAATTGGTAGCCATGGTCTGATGGGGGAAAGAAATAGAAAGGTGTTGCCGATCAGAATGGTTGTACTATATAGTTTTTTTAGAAAATGTCAAGCTAAATAATAAACAGGATAAAAGGGGGGAAGGGAGCGAGGCAGTGTGCGGGAGCGGTCTGTTATTTGCATTTTGTGTTTGTTTGTGGTATCATTTCCTGATTTTCTTACCTTTATATAACCCATGAAATCACAAACACATCGCTCTTCGGCAGAGACGCAGGTCTCTCCAGAACAGGCTGAGCAGCTCAAGCAGCTTAAGGCCGCTTCAATTATAGAGCTGACGCTCAAGCAAGCGATTGCGAATGAGCGGGGTTAATTTTAGTTTTTTTACACAGTAGTATGGCCCATTCAACAACACCGGCACCGGCTCCTCAAATAGATATTGATTCTTTTGAAGAAGGCGCAGAGGAATATGAAAAACTTAAGGATCAAGCCATAGCGGATCAGCTGGCAGGATCGCGGGCGGACTTTGATGCCTTGCTCTTGGGCGATAAGTTTGATCGGATAAGTCTTCAGAAAGAATTTACGTCGGTTCGAGAGGCTTGTCATGCGTATGCAGCAGAGCACAAAAGTCTTCTCGCGACTCAACCAGATGATTACCAAATCAAAGATTGGCTTATTACTGAAGCTGAAATTTCGGCGGCTATATCAGGGGTTATTCCTGATGAAGCGGAGCGAAATCTTTTTCTGATGGAATTTTTTGGAATTGATGGTACGAAGCTTGATGATACGGGAGATGCTCGACTTGATGCTGATGACATGGTGGTTCAGGGGGCGCTTGAGGGAAGTGGTGAACCGGTTCCTTCGCAAGATATTCTTGCTCTGCGATCAGACTATCAACAAGCACTTGATGCCTGGGAGGCCGCTAAGGTGAATTTGACGGCCGTTCAAACGAACATTGATGCAAATAAGAATCAGAATGACCAGGCTTTTCAGGTATCACAGGATGATCTGGGCGTTTATTTATCGGATTTAAAAACGACTCAAGCAGATGTTTTTGCGGAATTGGGGGTTGCCGCAGATATTGCGTGGGCTGATGTAGATATTTCAAAGCTTCCGGATATAGATGCTAAGATTCTTACTTTAGAAACAGATAAAGATGCTGCTGATAAAGCTTATCAGGAGGTTTTGGCTCAAGATGGGGAATTGAAGATTGATATTGATGCAAAAGAGGCAGAAAAAACAGCGGTTGAAGCCCAACATACGATTCTTAAAAATGCACTGACAAATCTTCAGAGGCTTGTTCGTACCTATGATAAGAGCAGCAAAACAGATGCGTTGAAAAGGGTTACCGTACAGAAGATTTCCAAAATTTTTGGTTCTATTCAAGGGGTTTCGGGAGATATCGTGGAGGGGTGGACCATTCCTGGAAAAACAGAGCTTAAGAAATGGCTCATTAGGGCTACGGATCCGAAAAATCCTAAGAAGGGATGGTTCGGAAACGGGGGCATTGATGTTTCGGAACATCAAGAGTTTGATCCTCAGGTGGGTCCTATTCTTGCTTTTGCAACCAGTCATGAGCGGAAGTTAAAAGTTTTTTATAGAGAATTTTCAAAAAATATAACGGACGCTATAGATCCGTTGCAAAAAAAGAGAGATGCGTTGCCGCTTCCGGATTTAATAACCGTACGAGATACGGCGACAGCGGATTATGATAAAACGAATACTTTAAAACCTCATTATTACGCGGCGGTTCAAAAAATAAAAGACTTAAAAACGGCGCGGGAGGCTATCACGTATCCGGTTTCCCAAGATGTTCAGGGTCAGCTTGTTATAGCTCAAAAGGAGTTAGAGACGTATTTGAAGACCATTGATTCTTCCTCTTTGACGGCGTTGGGGGTGTCGGTTACGGATTCTTTGGATACGGTGGATACGGCGGCGATAGAGAAGCGGTTAGACGCAAAAATAGATGCTGCTCAAGGGGCTCTTGAGACAGCGAAGACAGATCAAAAAAGGGCGGAGCAATCGGATGCGGCCTTGCAGGCGGATCTTGATCTCCAAGCAGAAAACCAAGCAGATGTTGAGGAAAATATGGTCCAGATGGCAGATGTATTGAAACTTTTGAGAGATGCTTCGAATGAATTATTGCATTCGAAGCCTCCCGCAACGGAGGATCAAGTGAAGAGATTCATAAATAGCGCCAAGGGGCGTTTGGTTGCTTTAGAAACGAAAAAAAATGACACAGATCATCTTTTGGAAGAGGTTTTGTCGGGGCATGATCTTAAGGGGGCTTTAGATATAGCGGGTATCGGTCTGTTGATTGTTAATATGAAGGTTGGTAATTTGCAGGATTCTCGTTCTGTTTTTAATAGTCGGATCACCGCGGTCGAAGCTCTATCAAAGAGCTATTCTCAGACTCAGACCGCAAATATTGCGGCACTTAATGCTCAAAAATCAGCGGTGGGTTTGCCGGGAAAAGCGCGGAATGTGACGGCTGCACAAACAGCTTTGGATGCAGAAGTAGCGTCTCGGGTAGACTATGACGTTGTGCTTAATGCCCTTCAGACAAGAGTTGATGATCGGGAAGCGATTATTGCTTCGTCTAAAACTACGACCGCTGCAGAGGCGGCGGTTGGTACGGCAAAAGATGTTAAGGATAAGGCTGCGGAGGTGATTGCTTACGAACGGGCGGGACGATTTTTGTTCCGGGCCACGGAAGCGACAATGCCGGTTGGGGCTTCGAATTTTGCAATTGATGGCAGCAGTGGTGATTTGGTTTGGGATGTGGCGGGAACACCTGGATCTTTGTCTGGTTTAGTAGATTCTGGAGATTTGCCACAAGATATTCATGGAAAAGCGACAAAGGATATTTTTTCTCATTTGACGCCGCAACAACAGCAGGATTGGGTGACGCATTTTACGTCACCGGCATTTGAGGATTATCAGCTAAAGCATTCCGATCAACTATTTTTTCGATCGGCTTTCAAAGTTCTTTTGTCTGAGAATTCATCCATTGTTTCAGCGATGGACGGAACGTTTGAGCTTCAGGGAGCAGATCTTTTCTTTAAGCATGCGGATGCAAATGGAAATATTATTCAGTGGATACCCCTTACTGTAAATACAGATTTGGGACTTATTACCCAGGGGGAGCTTGATAAAATCAATGCGCTTCATAACGCTCATAAACCTTATTTACATGCACAGGTCGCACAAACCGTGGCGCTTGATAATAGTTTTGAAAATGAAGCCGAGCGGACGGAGGTGTTGACGGCGCTTACGGCGCTAGAAGCTCCGAATCTTTCGGGAAAAGAGTTTGCAACGGCCCTGGAGGCGGTTCGTGTTCTTTTTTCTCAGCATGGTTTGGATCCAGCGTCTCTACAAAATTTGTACACTCACTTGAATAAATTATTGATAGGGCAGCCGAATGTGACGCCGGCTCCTGTGGGTAATGTGAAGTCTTATGTAAATAATCTCTCAGTGACTCCGACAGCAACGACGGGAGCAGGGACTACCGCGGGGACAAAGCCTGGGGGGACGGCTACTGCAACACCGGGCGCTGGAACAACGACTGCTGGGACAACAACTGCTTCACCGGGGACAAAGCCCCCGGCAAAGCCGCCGGTCCCAACGACATTGCCAGCGAATCCGCGTCTTAATGAGCGGATGAATCGCCCGCAGTGGGTGAAGAATTCTTTCCAGAAAGTAACACAATTTGCCGATACATTTGATCCGACGCTTTACCCAGACATGACGGGTGATTCTGTAATTAACGAACATGATCACTGGGAGGTTTTCTCCAAAAAGACCAAACTGGGTCTCTTGGATGAGGGTGGATATTGTTTGTCTTTTCTCAATCCTGTTTCTTCTCGAGATGGGGAATCTTGGTCCCCGCGGATTAGTTTGAATGATTCAGCTACGGAATCTGGTTGCACCCTTGAAATGTACTACATGAATTCTTTTAACATGGAATTTTCAAGTGTGGATCAGGCTTTGTCTTATCTTAAAAACGGAGGACTTAAGCGGGCTTTGGCACATGATAAAAAAGAGAAGATAACGGATACTCAGTTGCGGGTCGAGTATCGTATGGATAATGCCGCCTTGGATATTGCTCGTACGATCTTGGGGAAGGAAGCCCGGAACAAAAAGGCCCTTCCTAAAAATCCTACCAGCTGGAAGGTTGTGGCTTACGGAAATGAAAAAGTATTAGAGATTGGAAATGCCGCGGGAGATACCGTGGAATATCCAATGAATTTCAAATTGGATCACTGGATGGCGCATGCGGATACAACGCCACCGGGGACAGAAATCTTTACGGATCGTGTTCAAACGATCTTGAATATTTTGAGACAACCACCTTTTGCGTATTCGATTGTATCTTCACCGACCGGGGCGCCAGGAGGGACACCGGTTTCCGGACCTACGTCGGGTGTTGTTACGTCTTCTTCTGGGAATATAACGGGAGCACCGGGTAAGACATCTGGGCCTTCTAGCGTACCGACGAATTTTAACGTTCCACAATGGAAAGCGAATTTTCCGTTGGATATCAAGCCAGGAGCTACCTTGGCAACCATTCGAAGTCAATATAAAGCTTTGCATGCGATTCCAAATAGAACCCCCGCACAACAAAAAGCATTTAATAATGGGAAGTCTCTCTTGAAAAGTTTTCAGCAGTCTTCGCTTGCTCAACCAAACCTTAAAGTCGCTCTTGGTAGTGCGCTTGGTCCAAAACTAACACCGAATATTCTTAGTTCTATTGTGGCTCGTGGTGATTTGGACTTAGATGTTCTTACGGGTGTGGATACTCATGCTTTAGGCGCGGCTCGTGTTCGGCTTTTGTTGTCGAATCCTGCCTATGTTGAAACATTAGCAACGGCCGCACTTGCGAAGCAGGTGGGTCGACCAGGAGGATTTAGTGAGCCTGGATTTGAGTTATTTTTGACCTTGGCTTCACATTCTGCCTGGACGCCACTTATTGAAAAAATAAAAGAAAAATTAGCGGTATTACCTGCTTCGATTTCTTCAAATTCGGCAGATGTCATCCCCTCATTTACCTTGGCGGGATCGGTATCGCCGGACCCGGTTGATCTTGATCTTAATGACTTGGGACTTCAGACGCATCAGGCGGAGGTTCCAGATGCTTTCGATCAGTTATTTTCAGACACATCGTCATCCGATCAATTAGATTTTGATCTTGATAGTTCTTTTGATTCAATCGATGCGTCATCGGACACCTACGGTTTATCACCGGAACACTATCCTTCTGTGTTAACGATGTTGGGAAATACAGAGGAGAATGTGAAGCCTTTTACCGAGTTGTCAAATCTCATCGGTCAACTTGATGATGAGCAGATTCGAGAAGCACTACAGCTTCCTGTTTGGAATATCGAGGGGATTGATAATCCTCGTTCCGTGTTAGAAAGTGAATTTTCAAATATCGAGATCGGCACGCTTCCTCAAAATATTGTGAAAGCTTGGGTGGTTCTCTTCCGAGCAAATTATAATCTAGCGATGTTGTTTACTCCGGCAAAGATTCGAGACTTGAATACAAAGTTGGAAGCAAAACTTGTGGAAGTATCAGGGCCAGTTCTTCCAGATCTGGAACCAATAATTTTGCCAGATGTTGACTTGTCACAACTGAATCCAATAGACACACAGGAACCCATAGCAGAGCCGGCATTAGAGCCAGTGGATCTAGACACTTGGCCAGACATAGAACCACTACCACTCACGGAAGAAGTATTAAAATCTCTCGAGGGTCTTTCTGAACAGGATTTAGAAATTTCGAAAGAAATTTTGAGTGGTAACTTACAAAGAATGGAGGACTTAACCGCCTTACGACCGGCTGTGGCAGAGCAGATTGCTGTGAGCTGTGGTGGAGGTATTCTTACCCTTCCAAATCTTCTTCGTTTAGATGTTGATTCAGCGAAAATGCTTGTTTCAAAAGAAAGTTTTTCTCATCTTTCACTCGATGGTCTTACGACCTTGGATGTGGCGGTAGCAGAACAACTTGCGTTGTTATCAAATCTTAGGATTCTTTCTTTGAATGGTCTTACAAGTTTTGATATGGAGGAGGCAAGACATATTTCTTCCTTGAAAAATCTCCAGAGGCTTAATTTGAATGATGTTTCAGATTTTAGTACTGCTCTCGCCATGGTGATCAATTGGAATTTGGGAATATATATTTCCTATGATGCTGGAAAGAGTAGCTTTAATAAACCATATCTACGTCTTCCAGAGGTGGACCCCAACTAGACCCGGATCAAAAAGAGGTTGATCCGGGGACTGAAATCCTCTCAAAAAGTGATAATTTGTTGAAAGCAGATATGATCGCTGAGTACGTAAATTTTGAGACGGCTTTGGCCGAGGGGGATGTGGATCTTATGAAAGTATTTTTGGTGTCTATGATGGCTTCATTTGAGCAGTTCTCTTTTATGAAGAAAGCGAATATTAATACGTTGGATTATGTCTACAGGTCATTTGATAACCCTGCGGCTTGTCATGGGGTTTTGCAGTGGATGCGGGACAACCAGTTTGATATTGATCGATTTGTTGCGGAAGCGACTGATGACGATGTCGAACACAATGCCTTGTCAGATATTGTGAATAACTTCCGAGGGGCGGTCGAAGACTATCAATATGAGTTGGAAAACCCCGCTCAATAGAAGGCTTTGGGATGGAATATTTGTTTTTCTTTACATCTTAGAGGGTCACTTTATAGTGGGCCACGAGTTTTTTTAATCCTCTTTTATGCCTGGTTTGTCTTTGGGGAATTTAGAAAATCCTGATATCGAGGAGCTTCCGCAGGGGTTTTCGGAGCGGATGCCTGTTACCGGAGCCGGGACGCGTGTGGTGGTTTTGGTGGCGATGCTTTTGGCGCTTGCTGCGCGAGGACAAGAGGTACCTGCGGTCAAGAAAGAGCCGGGTAAAGCGCCGGCTATTCCCGGGCAGGTTTTTGATCGTCAGCATGATTTTCCTTCTCTTGGGGAATCTGATGATTTGGGACAACGAAAACCACGAGAGCGATTGAAAGTTTCGTTGTCAGCGGTTGATAGCTGGCTTGATTATTATGAAAGTTCAGCGGCAGAAAATCAGGTGGAAGAACAGACCTTTACAGATTTTGGGCGTCCGCTTTTGGAGCATCAGGGGGATCTTCAGAACAAAATCTTTAAAATGGCGTTTCAGAAAGCGATGGGTGAGGGTGATACGCGAGAAGAGGCTATGGGGAAAGGAAAGGCGGCGGTGGCAGATTTTTTGAGACAGTTTATGGCGCCCTTTCAGGATGATTCCGACCGCGCGGCATCGGGAGCCGTAAAGCGTTTTTTGTTTGATATGTCGCGGGCATTGCGAAAGGTGAAGCGGAAGCGTCATCGGGACGTGGTGATTTCAGAAGAAGATGGAACGGAAGAAGGTTTACAACGACTGGATGCTTCGGTTCGTCGTCAGGTTTTTTCCATGACGGTCGAACGGGATGGGACCATGTCTTATGCGTCTATGACAGAGTATTATCAAGAGTGGCTTCGAGAAGAATATAAAATTTTTTTAGAAGAAAAAACGCTTGAAGAAACCGCCCATACGCCCAATACGCCCGCCTGGTATCGGGCGGATCTTTGGCGATCGGTTCCCCGAGAATATTCGCAGCGGGTGCACAAACATCTCGGAACAGAAGCCATGCAACAGCTTTGTTCAGGGGTTTCAGACGGGGGTGAATCTTTGGGGAGCGAAGAGCAGGAGGTTCTTGCAGAGGCTCGGAGCTTTGTTGAGAAAGCTTTTCGGCAGGTGCATCGGTACGCCGATTCTCCGGGAGCTGATTTTGAGGCGGCACAGGAGTCGGTTTGTGGGGCGGTTGATGCTTTTCTAAAAATCTTAAAAGCGGTTGAAGACGAAGCGTCTGTGGGTGCGCCCGAAGATCGTCGGAAGCGGACGTCTGAACAGCGTCGCGCGCTTCGTGAAAAAAGAGATCATCGCTATGATTTAGAAGAGGAATTACAAGGGCACTTGGCTCCGCTTTTGCGTTTGGGGATTCAGGCCCGACGGGCCGAGGATGATTGGGAAGGGATCGCGGAGGAATTACTTCCGATTCAGAAAACTTTGGAGCATGATTTTTTGGGCGTGTCGGAGGGGGTCTCGAATTATCGTGTGGACACCCAAGGCAATATTTCGGAAGCGCAGATGCAGAGGGTCATCGCTGAGGCCAATTATCTGGGTGTGAGTGATCTTTATTTTCCTTCGCTTCGTTATTTTTCCAGTGGCGTGGTTTCATCGCTTCGGGCGTTTGAAGGGACTCATTTTCATCTTCCCGTCTTGGAAAGTCTTTCGGTGGAGGAAATCATGATGCTTCGATCGGGAAGGGACCGGACTTTGGTTTTGGGAGAAGTTTTACCCTTGTCTCCGAATGCGGTTTCCGAAGATGCGGTGGCTTTAGCGAATCTGGTAGACGGGATGGAGTCGGAGAAATTGACTGTTTTTTTAGGGGGAAAAAAGCTGTCTGTCGAGGATGCTCGTGATTTTTTTACACCCGAAGGCATGATGAAGAGTCATGCTGAATTTTTGGCGAGGACCCTTCAGGAGCGTATTGGGCATGAAGTTTCGGTGGAACAAACCATTCCCCATCGTTTAGTTATTGCTTTCCCGAATGGAGATAAAGAGTATTTCTTGGCCGAAGAAGCGGTGCTTCTGGAGGCGGATGCGATTAAAGATCGTGTGGAAGGGCGTTTGGAATCGGTGGCTTTTACGCGTGAATTTCGACATCGAAAGGGCGAGTCCTGGGAGGATACGCTGCGCAGAACGTTGGATCGATTTTTGGAGGCCCGTCTTAACCCTGCTGATCGGGATCGTTTTCAGGCGGATATTTTGGCGCAGTTTAAGATTGATTGGGTCAAGGTCACCGATGTTATTTTGGATGAAGAACATATAATAGAGTTGGATAAAGTTGGGATGGGGGAGGCGTTGTCGGATCTTCGGGATCAGTTTTGGAAAAATGAGGATCTTTTGGAAAGTCTTACCGAACAGATGATTGCTGAGGCCGAACAGGTTTTGGAAGACAGTAAGACGTGGGAATCTTTTGATCCGGCTCCGGTGCTAGAGGCTCAGTCTCGGATTCTTGATTGGGGGATAGCTTTGCAAAAAAACCTTTCGACCCAAAGCATGCCCGAGGGCGTTCGATCGCAAGTGACTTTTGAGATACGACTTTTGTGTGCGTTGTATCGAATGCATGAAGAGCGTTTATTTCTCTCCGCAGATAATATTGATTCTTGGGAAGAATCATTTGAATTGCCTCCGGCGTTGTCGGAGGTGGTGAGAAATCATGTTTTTGCGCCGGTTTTTGGATGGAAGATGGAAGGGGTGTCGCCGGAAGATCGTCGAGTAATCGCAAAAGCGTTGGTGGGGGAAGAGGGAGAAGAATAAAAATAAAATCCACCCCAGCCCTCCTTTAAGAAAGGAGGGAGCTTGACCAACTTACTTTGAAGTCAGTACTGAGGCCTTAGTATGACAGCCAGACGCCCCTCTTTTTTAAAGAGGGGTTGGGGGTGATTTGGTTAAAATAAATTTACATAAAGGAAGGAGCCTGCTGGTCGTCGTAAGACAGTTAGCAGGCTCCGTTCCCCGACCTTCCTTCTTCGGTCGTTACTTGTTGTCGTTGCCCTGGTCGGCGTTGGCGGTAGCTGTGGCGTTTTTCGCGGCTGATTTTTGCTCGGCGAGCAAATTTCGGGCCGCTTCGTCGATCAAGATCTCGCGAGCGCGAGCAGCGACCAATTTTGCCATAGCCTCGTTCTTGGCCGTTTGGATCCTGGCTTGCGTTTCGGCTTCAGCATCCGTCTTTGCCTTGGCTTCCGCGGTTTTCACTGCTTTGGCCGAGCCACGGACGGCCGCTGTGACGAGCTTCCGGATGTTCTTATCCAGGTGATCTGCAGGGAACTGCAGGACCGGGGATAACAAATCCGACATCACGAAGCTTGCGCTCCATGATGTCTCGCCTCCGTAGACCAGGGTCAGCACGGTGCTGACGTCCTGTTCTTTGGCGACGCCGAGAACAACTGTGTTCCCGGAGATAGCTACGTCATAGACGACAGTATCCCATACTGCCTGTATCCGACGGTTCCCGGTTTGGGGAACCGACCCTTCCCAGAACGCCCCAGAGGCGATCTTGAGAAGGTCCGCGATCTCCTCGATCTCTTTGGCCGATTCGGCCGAGAGTTTCAGAGTGCCATTGGCGGCACGCTGTTTTACGAGGTTGCGGTATCCAATGCCGATGTCTGCAACCGTGGCCTGATTGGCCAGGACGGCGCTTTCGAGCCGGTCCTCATCAGAGGCCTTGGCATCGGTAGTAACAATCGCCTCCTTTTTGACGACGATGTCGACAAGTGAAGCGGTGGGGATGGGCGTCTGGACGAACACCGGCTTGGGAGCCGGCTTCGGGGCCGGGACGACGTACTGCGTCTCGACTGTGTTGGCGGCGTGGGTGCTTGCGCACCCTGTTGTGACTGCCAGGATGGCAGTCAGAATGGTGATTGCGATTGCGTTTTTCATAATACTCAAATTCTCCAGTTGCCCAGAATTGGGCGGGTTGTGCCGTATGGCACGAGAAATCCTTTTGACACAGAGCGTGTCATCAGGGGGTAAAACAAGAATTGTGCTTCGCGCACCTCCTTTGGTTTGTGGTGGTAGTAACTTCCGAAATGGGAAAGAGCGGGGGTTTCGTTGGACTGAAGGTCTCCCGGAAGGGGGGACAAACATCAATACCTTGGAAACCTGTAGATTATAAATCATTTTGGTACAAAAGTCAAGGCCTTTTTAATTCTTCTGTAACAAAGTCTGTGGGGGATCGTTCTAGAGACACGGAAAGAGTAGTGTTTCGTCAAGAGAAATAAGTTGACTTTGCTCTCTGAGAGACCTAAACTTTCCAAGGCTTGGTCGGCCAGTAGGAGAATGTAAAAGTTCTCTGCTCCCGACTCGTGTACATGAGGATTTTCCTTTGTGTATATGAAGAAAGGCCAGAGATCTTTGACGGAATCGGCCGAGTAAGTTGCTGAAAGAGTGCTTACTTAGATACACGCATTTCGTTTATGGTTCGACCAAACCAAAAGCCAAATTTATTTTCCCCGCCCGTTAAGGAGACGGAGACGGGATACCTCTTGTTCGGTATAGACCGTACAGATTAGAGCGAGTTTAACTCATCTTTTTTATAAAGGGACCCTTTTTTCTTCGGGAAAGAGTGGTATCCCCCTACATTTCATTTATTATTAATCCTATATTTATTATGGATTTCATTCGTAAAACTATGGCCTCATTGGCCCTGTTTGCGATGGGTATGACGTTTGTAGCGCCTGTAAGCGCCGCAGCACGTCTTGGATTCACGGACGACGTGGAGATCCCATCTTGGGCAGAAGAAGCTATTGAAGAACTCATGGATCAGGGCGTAATCTCTGGAAACGACGACGGATCATTTGCTCCTAACCGACAATTGAACCGAGCTGAAGTTTCTAAAGTTATTGTTCTATCTACTGGTATCGATCTAGATACTACTGGCGGACCTCACTTCCCAGACGTACAATCAAGCGCATGGTACTACGATTACATCGAGACTATGTACAACTATGGTTGGGTCAACGGATACCCTGACGGACTTTTCCGACCAGGAGTAGGAATCAACCGATCAGAAATCTCTAAAATGGTAGTGAACGCCTTCGAACTTGAAGAAGACCTCTCAGGAGCGCCTCACTTCGACGACGTAGACGCAAGTGACTGGTTCTACTCATACGTAGAAACAGCTTACAACTACAACCTTATGCGAGGTTTTGGAGACGGAACATTTGGACCGGCTAACCCAGTTACTCGTGCTGAAACGACTAAAATCGTTTACGACGGACAATTGGCAGCTTTTCCTCCTGACTTAGGATTGGCAGAAGGAACGCTTGAAGTAGCGCTTTCTGACGATACTCCACGAGGAACAAACGTTCCTTACAACGCAACATCAGTTCCTTATACGACTGTTGAAATCACTGCTTCTGACGACGCAGATGTTGAAGTTTCTGCTCTTACGTTCACACGTTTGGGATTGGGAGACAACGACGACTTCGACAACGTATGGATCGAAATTGACGGATTCAAAGTTGGAAACGACAAATCTGTTAACAACGATGATATTGTTGAACTACGATTCAACCCACCAGTAGTTGTTCCTGCGGGACAGACATTGGTAGCGGATGTTGTAGCTTCAGCTAAATTTGCTTTGAACGGCAGCAGTTGTTCAGGTGGTGACTGTAATATTGGTCATCACAACCGATTCGCGCTTGTGAGCGCAGACGACTTGGTATCTACCGCGTCAAACATCGTAGGAGACTTCCCAATTGAAGGTGAAGAAATGGAAGTTGCTGACTACGAAGTATCACAGGTTGAATTCTCAGTATTGGGAGCGGCTACTACGGTTGATGTTGGAGACAACTTCATCGAAGTGGGTAAATTCCGAATGCTTAACACGTCTAACACGAACAAAGACGTAGAAATTCGAGCTATTACCTTCAAAAATGACGGAACAGCTGAACTTGAAGATAATCTAGAAAATGTAGGACTCTACGTTTCTGGAGAACAAGTTTCTGCTGAAACGATCATCGACGGTGACTACGTTACTTTCCGATTGGACAATGGTGTCACAGGAGGGTACATCATCGAAGACGGAGACAGCCGAATTTTCTCTATTCGTGCAGACATTGTTTCTGCAGAAGCTTCTGACACAATCAAATTCAAAATCGATAACTTTGAAGATGTTGTGGGTGTTGAAATCGGAACGTCTTTCGGTGTTAAAGCTGTAGACTCTTCTGGAAACAACGCTGAAGATTCATACGCAACGTTGAAACAGTACTCTATTGACTCTGGAGACTTGAACGTATCACGAGACCCATCATCTATTGGGAATCAAGAATACGCACCGGGATCAAACGATGTTGTTTTGATGACAGCACGTGTGGTGGTTGATCAGCCTTTGTTGGTTGATGGAGTTTACATCGATTTGGACTCGGCTGAGTTGTTCGATGCTGATGGACCTACGGAAGAATCATTGGTAAATGTTAACGATCGTTTCGATAACTTCCGATTGTTCTTGAACGACAAATTGGTAGACACAGAAAACGACTTTTCTGATACAGACGGAAATCTTGGAGACTTTGAGTCTTCTGGAGACTACCGATTGGATTTCAACACGACGTTTGAGATTGCTGGAACTTCTATCTTGAAACTTGTTACGAACGTACAAGACGCAGCATTCAGCGGAGACAAAATTAAAGTAAAAGTATCAGCTGACGACTTTCAGTCTCCTGAGTACATCTCTACGGGAGACCAGGTAGCTACAACTCAATTGTTGGGTTCAGCTGAAGGATCATTCCTTGAGGTACAAGCTTCTATCTTGAAGATTTCTGAAACGAGTGGACTTACAAGCGGTGACAAAATCGTTGCTGGTGTGGATGACGTGACTTTCATGGAATTCGTACTCGACAACAACGATTCTGGTGACGTAAACGTAACTTCGGTTTCGTTGCTCGTTGACACAACTACTGGAGAGCTTTCTGGTAGCACGAAAGACTACAGCAACTTCACGGTTGCAATTTTCGTTGATGGAACACAGCAAGGTTCTGCGAAGAATCTTTCTTCTGCTACGGCCGATCCAGCAGGAGCGGCTACCTTCAACGATCTTTCAGTTATGATCCCCTCTTCACAACAAAAAGAATTTGTTGTTGTGGTAGACACGATCGAATCTTCAGCAGAAGCGCTTGCTTCTGTTCAGACGGCTGCAGCAGAAAATGGTGCAGCGGCGACTTCGGTTGCTATTGACGCAACGACAGTGGCTATTGCAGATAACGAATCTATCGAATTTGCAAATGGTGCAGTCGTAACGGTTAACGGTGCTCATGCTATTGGAGTTACGACTCTTACGTTTGACGCTATCGATCTTTCCGGAACAACTACGCTTGTTGATAACGAAGCAGGATCTGTTCAGCACTTACTCAAACTTGATTTGACGGATGTTGATGCAGACAACGTAGAAAACGGACAGTCTGTAACGGTAAACGAAGGAGGAGCTGAATTGACTTCTATCAACAAATTGGCAGGAAAACGATTCGAATTGGTTTCTTCTGGTCAATTGACGGTTTCTTCTGAATCACCGGTTTACTCTGACATATTGGTTTCAGGATCTGAAGACGTAGAAATTCTACGAGTTCGATTCTCTGCTGCTGATGACGAAGTACAGATCAAGGATCTTTACCTTGAAAACGATGACGGAGTTGTTGCGGGTGATCGTGTAGACTTCAAACTCTACGACGCTAATGGACAACTTATCCAGCAAAAACAGATGGTTTCAGGAGCGCTTCATTTTGAACTCGGAAATACAGAACGTATCCGTGTTCCAAAAGACGACTCTACTTTTGTTTCTGTGAAGGTAGATGTTCGAGACATCACCAAAGCAAATCAGACAGGTGCTCAATTGACACTTGCTCTTGATGCAGACAACACGACACATGCTGGTATCGAAGCAGTTACAGCGGCAACGGGAAATGACATTACGTCAACCGGTGC
>Ga0209335_10003721_pt1 | contig 15002 bp, 14 predicted proteins | sample COG_09_FD_184753 | JGI IMG/M metagenome (GOLD analysis project Ga0209335, IMG submission 184753) | Pelagic Microbial community sample from North Sea - COGITO 998_met_09 (SPAdes) (version 2) | ecosystem: Environmental > Aquatic > Marine > Neritic zone/Coastal water | place: Helgoland, sampling...
CCCAAATCCAGAGATAAGGGCGTTACCAAGCCCGAGTTAAATAGCACAGTTTTTGATTTTGCTCAATATAGTGGTTCTTCTCTGCCTGAGGATGACTCTAGTAAAGAAGATAGTTTTCCGCGTGGTTCTGCCCAACAAAAAGTTCACAAACGTAACCAACTTGAAAAAGCAGTGTATGTGCTTACGAACCACCATTCTCTCTAGCCTCTATGTTTGATTCTTTTCTTTCCCAGCCCTGTACACTTTTGTATTTTTCGCCGAAATTTCATCTTTTGCCCTCCCTGCGTACACATCGCATTATTTAAACTCTTTCTTAGCAAACAATCAATTTTATGAATCCATCAACCAACCATTATTCTTCCAGTGGGCCTATCCCCCTTGGGGTATTGACCAGCCAGATTTGGCGGCTGGTTCGTATGGGTGGTTATTTACCTTACTTTAAACCCCGTCAGCTTAGATGCACATTGCGGGATTCTTTTTCTAAACATCTTTTAAAACCCTACGCACAGTCCTCATGGTGTCTACTAAGATTCCAGTGGGTCCAAGCGACAACTACAACAAAGTTATAGCAAGCGCTTTACGATAACCCATAACCCATAGAAATTTACCAATCGACTGGTGTAGACTTTTCTACTCTCAATCAGGTCGATCCCTAAATTGCTTTAATCATTTTCCCCCTCTTTCATAGGCGTGATGCAATTGCCTCCGCCGTCCATTACAATCTTATAAAATACTATTGTTAACCATATTTATTAATTCACTTACTATTTACTATGCGTAATTTATTAAAAACTCATATCGTGGAGATGCCTGTTGGCATTCCGGAAGCTTTATCTGCACTTCATCGGGTTGTTCATCCTAAGGAAATAATCTCTCCTCCAGCAGGAATAAAACAGGTAGAACATACCACTTCTTTTTCACAAAGGAGCCGCCGGACGGTCATGATTGATAATGCCCGTAAAGCCTGTTTTTTTATGGAAGAGCAGCAAAGGGTGGTCAAAAAGTTGATCAAGGAATTCCAAATTTTCACAGGTTATATCGAACAATTGCCCAAGACTGGTGGGCTTGTAGATGAGGCTAATTCCTGGTCGGTTTATTTAATGCACGCACAGTCTCTACACTCCGCAATGAAAGGAGTATTTCAGGGGAAAGCCCTGTTTGGAGATGGTGCCTCGCCTCCGGTTCGTGTGCACCTAGAGCAAGGTGGTGTGGTTACCCCATTCGATTTGCCTGACCCTTCTCTAGTTACAATGATTTCTATCCGTTCATTTATTGCCGGAGTTGCCGATCATAAATTGCCCAGCGTTGATCTAAGTAACGCATGTATGGCTGAATTGCTCAACGCACTTGTCGATATTCAACAAGGACGTGAAAGATTATCCACAATTGTTACTAATTTAAGGAAGAAGGCTTCCCTGGGTAATCCTCATTCTAGAGAGTCAGCAAAAAGCCTAACCTGCTCTGATAAGCCGTACAGTTTGGTGCAGAGATTTCTCTTCGGGTTCCAATCTGTCTTTCGCCTAACTGTGCCGACGCAACGACCAAGTTAGCTTCAGAATTATTTCATCAATGCCAAAATCGTTAACCAAAAACTCATTCACAATCATTTAATTTTATAACATCGGGGGCCGCCACCCGTTCCACTGGCGGAATCACTCGGCACGGAAGCCGAAAATTAAACCCTATATCAAGGAGGATATAACAATGCCAATAGTAGTAAACACAAACGCAGCAGCAACCACTGCCGCATTCAACCTAAGTAAAAATCACGCAAACCTGAGCAAAAGCTTAGCCCGTTTGTCGTCAGGTCAGCGAATCACCAGTCCAGCCGAAGACGCTGGCGGCCTAGCCGTTGCCTATAAACTGGATTCAAGCATGAAGCGCACAGAAGCTGTGCTTAATAATCACCAAAATGCACTTTCATTCTTGCAAGTGCAAGATGGGGCACTCGAAAGTGTGGGCAAAATTGTCAGTCGTATGTCTGAGTTACGCACCATGGCTGCAGATGTAACAAAAAATGCAAGCGATATCGAAAATTACTCCAAGGAGTTTCGAGAGTTACAAAAGCAACTCAACCAAGTACAGTTACAGAAATTCAATGGTGTTAGTATTTTCACTAATAACGACGTCATAGATCCAAGTAAAGGGAGACCTTACAGTTCAGAGGAAAAGGAATTTGAGTATGTGAACCCAGATGGGTCGCTTAGCACAAAGTCATATAACGGTAGAGGTTTGCAAGTGCTTACACACCCGTCAGGTCAACCAGATGACGGCTCGATATCGATCAATGGTGTTAATTTGCAATTTTTATTAACCTTGGATGATAATGTTACTGGTAGTGCAAATGATTATTTGATTAGCGGTACAGCCGGTTTATCTGATGCGGTAGGTTACAATCTCGGTTCTTTTACTTTTTCTGACCAAGTGTTAAAAGCAAATGCAGATAGTACTCCTTTAGATGTTGATGATGGTATGTTTCAGGATATCTCGAAAATAAGTATCTACCAATTCACTCATATTATCGAAAAAGTTGCTGACGCTCGTGCTGAAAATGGTGCGGAACAACAAAGGATTCAGCAATCCTATGAACTGCAGTCTACGAATCTAGTGAATCTTGAGGCTGCTCATGGCCGGATTATGGATGTAGATGTAGCTTTGGAGTCCACCCGATTTGCGAAACATAATGTACTGGTCCAGGCAAGTGCGTCGATGACAGCACAAGCCAACCAGTTGACTCAGGTCGCCCTTACCCTTCTGCAGTAATTAGTATCAAAGCAAATAGGTAAAGTTGTTTGATCAACCTGCGTGTAAACGCACTCACTCATTATCTTGATGCTTAAGGTTCATTCGCCCTTTTCGTCTCGCGGTGCTTGCTAGCCCAAGTACCGCGACGGTGGGGAAGGCGACTAACCTAACAGTGCGAATGAGAAGTTAGGCTAATTCATTTTGCAACACCGCACTTCCAGCAGATTAAAACCCATCAAATAAATCAATAAACTCAGTTACATATACTTTTACTAAAATCTCTCATTTGTAATCCAATGTTTAATCATTTCCATAACGAAGGAAGTCCGCAGCTTCTGAAAAAGTACCCAAGGGCATTTACCTTGAAGATATTTACTTTGTCCTCGTCGCAGTTACACTATCTTCAGAAAACTAACTTCCTATGCCATTTTGTTTTACCTCATACAGGGGTTGTTAGTGGCACGAGTTCGACTTTTGCAGGTAAAAAATCGAGAAATGTAAAATCAGAAACAAGGGATAACTCTGTCTTGCAGGGCGTGCCCGATTCTCTTAGCAAAACGCGACCTACCCGTAAGCATCCGTACCATCCAAGCAAACTTGCACGAGGATTCTCTGAGGCATTGGGTATCCTAAATGTTCAGGAGAGGAGGTTTGTGGATAATTTCCATCTCTACAAACCTGCAGTTCTTCGTCCTTCTGCCCTAGGTGGAATCCTCCCCTTCAGATCATATATCCACCCGAAAATATATGGGATTCTTTCTAGCTTCGATTCGTTAGTGATCCCAACGATATCTAGAGTGATTTATCTACGCGATTATTTGCTAATAATGGCATTGGAGTTGAATGGATTTCGCTTAATCCCCGATCAGCATAAAGAACAAATCGGTCTTGCAGTTAGAGAGTGGTGTGTGGCCAAGTGTGCTCTTCGCGATTCGCCAGCAAATTTTGTTACGAAAGTATTTTGTACTATCCGAAAAATTTTATTCCCATGGGCTAAGCATCTGTGGGCACGATCTCAAATGAAGTTTTCTCAGGCGTTCAAAACTAAGCAAATGCTTATTTTATTCAGTCCCTCCATCTTAACTCTTTAACCCATGAATTTCTTTACAAATATTATACCATACTCGCTAGGGAGGCATCGTATATTCGAGAACTCCTCGTTGAATAATATTGTTCCGCCTGTTCTTACACCCTCTCGATTTTCTTGTGTGTCTGTGGGTAGATACCCCGATGCTCGAATCAGATATTTTTTAACTTCACCCCAAACTTATCTAGGTGCCGACCCTATCAAAAACTCGGTAAAATTGCGGCAAGGATGCCGCTCATCCAATCAAGGAGGAAACTAAACAATGCCAATAGTAGTAAACACAAACACCGCAGCTAACACTGCGTCATTCAACCTAAACAAAAATGCAGAAGCCTTGCGCAAAAGCTTAGCTCGCCTTTCTTCCGGAAAGCGAATTACCCAACCTGCCGAAGATGCTGGTGGGATGGCAGTTGCGTACAAACTCGATTCTCAAGCCAAGAGAACTGAAGCCGTTCTAAACAATCATCAAAACGCCTTATCCTTCCTGCAGGTGCAAGATGGTGCACTTGAGACTGTAGGGAAAGTTGTCAACCGCATGGGAGAACTGCGTACCATGGCAGCTGATGTAACTAAAAATACCAGCGATATAGAAAACTACTCTAAAGAATTTCGCGAGTTACAGTCTCAGTTAAATCAGGTGCGATTGCAGAAATTTAACGGAATTAGTTTATTCGCTGTTACCGGTGGTACTTCCAATAGTGGTACTCTATATAATAACGCATCTGCCACTTATAATTATGAAGATTCTACGGGGGCACAACAGACAGAGTCTTACTCAGCATTTTCCAGGGTTATAAGTACTCATCCTTCAGGAATTAGTTCCGAGGGAAGTATATCTCTCAATGTCACTAATCTTACATTTGTGTTGACTGTCGGAGGTATCGAAAGCGGTGCATCTTCCGTAAACCTTATTGGGCTTGAAAGTACCGGAACCTCCTCTCCTTCAAGTGGAAGTGGTATAAATGCAAGTGGCTTTGTCGATAGTATCACTGAAATTAGCATCGCCCAATTTACCCAGGTTATTGAAAAAATTGCAGATGCACGCGCTGAAAATGGTGCTGAGCAACAGCGCCTTAATCAGTCCTATGAACTCCACCAAGTTAATCTGGTAAATATTGAGGCAGCTCATGGCAGAATCATGGATGTTGATGTAGCACTGGAGTCTACCCGTTTTGCCAAGAACAATGTCTTGGTTCAGGCAAGTGCATCTATGACCGCTCAGGCGAATCAGTTAACTCAAGTAGCCCTCACCCTACTCCAGTAAACTACCTTGGGGAAATATCGGGAATATGAATCCTATAAATCCATTACTAGATAATGAATGATTGCATATTGCCGTACACCAAAGAGTTCTTTATCCGCTTCCTTCTCTGGCATCTATTTCAGGATGCCGGGGAGGTGCGGGCAGACGGGTCCTCATTTCGTACAATTTCTTGATACACGCTTTTAAAGGCATGTAAATATTTTCTCTTCACGATCACCTTACTTAAACACTAAAGAAATATCCCATACACATTCATTTTAAATGTCTACTTTCCCACAGAGTCCTCCGGGACGCAGAATAGCTTCCTCCTTTTGTATGCCAAATACTGCATATGATTTGTGGGGAAACTTGACTGAATTCTCCTGTATGTGGAGCATGAAAAAGTACGGTTTTTTCCAATCTAAGTTTCATTCGGGTGCATTAACCGATGATTTCAACAAAAATGAAGTCGCTCACCGGGCACAATTTTATCTAATTTCGTTCAATCCTTCAAAGTTTGGAATCCATCCGCCTAGGATTTATTATACGAGCATGGATAATAAAAAGGGCTTCGCGTTTCCCTTCCTATCTATTTCCAATTTCATAACCCAAGTAGTACCTAAGTTCCTACCCAGTCTGGACGCCTACAAGACTTTCATTTGCAAAGGTTTGTTTACTACTACTCATGCAATACAAAAAGGCTCTATGATATCGCCCGTGGAAAAGGCATGCCTTGAGCCATTGGTAACCTGGTATCGTTCTTATTTCGAACGGTTCCGGTTCCCAGATCGCAACTCGGTGCCAGGTTCGACTGGCATTGGCCTGGCACTGAGTTTGCGAACTCTTTTCATTCCTATTTTCTCAAATTTGAAAAAAAGCTTTGGGAGTTCCACCATTAATTGGGTCAGGTACTTCTATTTCAATATTTTTTCAATGAAGTATGCCTTCTGTTTATTTCTTCAAAATAGATTAAGTTGCAGGCCTACTAATCTAAACTCATTCCTTCCCCCGCTCTTATGATACAGGAGTGATTAAAAACTTATTAGATTACATTTAGATCCATTTTCACACCTTATATTTTCTTATGAAAAAAATTATGATTAACCCATTAACTGGAGGAACTGCCTAGGGAGTATTGCATGACCACGCCCCTTTGCATCTAGTTTTAAACTCAGATGTTGCAGGTGCTCGTTATCATCACACTTATCACGCTCCCATTGTAAGTATATAAAACTCAATTATCTCCGACAGCAGGATGTTGTCGCCATGCGATCACGGATGATCCCATAAATACCAAGCCCATACATACGATTCCGTCTATGTAGCAAGCTAAAGGCTCCGCATAATGAACCTCTTACTTCTGTTCATTAAAACAGACCTTTATCCATGGCACAGAGTTCCAGTAACTTCTTCCTTGTTGTCCATTGAGTCTAACCTTCTCAACTAACAACTCTATTGAACCACTTATTTCGCATGCAACAGGAATCCTTACCTCAAAATTGTATAATATGCATAACTGTGCTCTCTATTTTAGCAATACCTGTGGATACATTTTGAACTAAAATTATTTTATTTATCGTAAACTACTAATAACAAGCTTTTTAAAAAATATGAACATCTCTCTCAATTCTAACGCATCTGCCACTCAGGCAAGACTTCATCTAAGTAGAAACAATGTTAATCTACAGAAGAGCATCGCCAGACTTTCCAGTGGTAAGAGGGTGGAAAAACCATCCGATGATGCGGGAGGGATGGCTGTCGCGATGAAACTTGAATCTCAGGTTATGAGGTCTAGTGCAGCCATGCAGAACATGTTAAACGCAATCTCATTACTCGAGGTTCAGGATGGTGTCCTTTCGAACGCAGGCCAGATCGTCGATCGTATGTCTGAGCTAAAAGGTCTTTACCACGATGTCATGAAGAACGAAACAGATCGTGAGTCATACAATAAAGAGTTCAGGGATTTACAGGTACAGCTCTTCGAAATGTCACATATCAAATTTAACGGGATAAGCTTATTTGCTCAGACTACCCCCGATGGTTCTCCTGCTCTTTTTGAAGGTGGGAGTGCTGAAATACATACCATGCAAGTTTTGATGAATGCCAACGGTGGTTCCGGTCCGATTGCCAGTATCCACAAGGCACTACTCCTTTCCGCACTTACTGTAAATGCTTCTACGTTAGGTTCGAATACATTCCAAGCAGGAGATCAGTCTACCATCTTTCGCTTCGCGTCAGAAAGTACAGACGCTACCGGTAGTGATCGAGTTATAGGTTTGGGCGAAGTTTCAGTAGGAGTTTATTCTCAAGCTTTACAAAATATTGCCACCCTTAGGGCACAGAACGGGGCCTCTATGTCTCAACTTGAATATGGTTATGACAATCTGACAAAAGAAAAAAATAACCTGAACGCTGGTCGGGGGCGCATCGAAGATGTTGATATGGCCTCCGAGAGCACTCGTTTATCAAAATATAATATCTTAGTACAAGCCTCTGCTTCGATGTTGGCTCAGGCAAATTCACTCAGCGAAATTTCATTAGTTTTAATGCGCTAACCTAAATCCAGTAGTTTAACTAAACATAATTTTAATAGTCATAAAAGCACAAATCTACACAGAAATGCACTTAATTAATCAAAAGTTTTCAATAATTGGGAGTCGACTTCCCGTTGCCCCTAACAGTCGAAAAGCCTGAGGCACGGAGGCCAAAGGCAATAAACAAATAACAAATCAAGGAGGATATAATCATGTCATTATACATAAGTACAAATCAAGGCGCAGTAACCGCCAACTATCATCTCGGTCGTAACTCAAACGCCCTACAGAAAAGCATGCAAAGGCTTGCAAGTGGATCGAGAATTAACCGACCATCAGATGATGCCGGTGGACTCGCCGTTTCAATGAAATTACAAGCTTCCATCAACCGTTTAGCTGGTGCTGAGAAAAACATCCAAAATGGCGTCTCATTTCTGGAGGTTCAGGACGGTATACTTGAATCCATTGGAACAATTGTGGACCGAATGAGTGAGCTCAAGGGTTTGAGTCGTGATGTAATGAAAAATGATAACGACCAAAAGACATACAATCGTGAATTTAAGGACCTTCAGGTTCAATTAAAAGATATGATCAGTGGTTCCTTTAACGGAGTAAGCTTGTTTGCACGTTTCGCAGATGACAATACCGGCGGAGGCATTGCCACCGCCAATGAAGGTATTTTCGATATTGATGGAGGGCAGTCTTCCCGGGATCATACAGTAGATGTATTTACAAGTGCGGAAGGTAGTGCTGGTGCTAAGGTAAGTATCCATAAAGCATTGGCGTGGTCTGCCTTAACCTTTGATTCATCGCAAGTTAACTCGAGGAGCGCAACTGGTGTTCGCCAACTTGAATACGGTGCCGCATATCAAGCGGCTGGTAATGCCGTAGATGGTGCTGCAGTTGGTAATACAGTTACGAACTTAGGGGCAAACCTGAACGATGAATCCATAGCTGGAGAAGACGATCAACTGACTTTCACCCTTGCTGCAGATCATTTAGACAACGCTATTAATTTACACAATGTATCGGTAGGAGTGTTCCTGGCTGGAATGGAAAACATTGCCGCTCTTCGTGCCCAAAACGGTGCAGCTATGTCTCGTCTTGAATTTCAACAGGTAAATTTATCCAGGCAGCGTACAAATATGGAAGCTGCGAATGGAAGGATAAAGGATGTCGACATGGGGCAAGAAACTACCCGCATGGCAAAATATAGTGTCTTAAGGCAGGCATCTGCGGCCATGTTAGCTCAGGCTAACACCTCCCCAGAAGTTGCCCTAATGCTACTAAGATAAGACCGTTCATTTAATCAGAATTAAAGTTTTCTCTAAGTCATAGTAAATACACCGACCAAAAGAATATTATGTTGATGTCACTCCAGTTCCAAAGCTCTAAGCAAGATGAAACATTAGGCTCCTCTGCTCATGAAACTGGAGGTGCGCTCTTTCGCTCGAGGCTTAATAAAGATCCTTTTGCGAGCCTTGATTACAGAAAGATCTCTACATGCAGCGACTCAAACCAGGTCTTTATTCCTGTTTCTCGATTCTTCGACCATTACCCCAGGAAGCTTAGTGGGGTAAGAAAAAAGGGGGAGATGGAGAGCAAGATCACCACAGGGATAGATGGTTGGGGTAGCGAAGGTTTCGTGAAGCGGTTTCAACGCTACTCATATGAATGGTGGTGTAGGTTTCGAATCTATGTTCCGTGCATGTTCCCCCCCATTGCAACCTTCCTTTTCAGGAAATTATACCTAGAGGGTTATGACTTAATTAAAACCATAGTTTCAAAACTTAAATACTACAAAACAAGGCAGGATGCCGAGTTTCCTAAAAATACATTCAAGGAGGATCAGAAATGTCACTAAATATTAGCCTAACAAATCAAATCAATAACTTAGCAGCTGGATCAGCTAGAAGTTCATCCACACTTCGGGCGGGATTTGAATTCTTAAAAAACAAGAATCAAGACCAACCGGATGACCTCGGCCTGAGAGTTAATCTAAGTGCGAGGCATAACTCAAAGCTTACTTCATTCCTAGTTAAAGACATGAGTCCTGAACTATCTGGTTCAATTAAGGCAAATGCTTCCGTACACAAGTTAGAATCAAGTAAAGTTGAGTCCCTCCTCTGATCTATTCCGTGATTACACTAATTATAAATTTCAGTTTTAATCTGTAACATATGCACCAATATGCATTTCAAAATTAATAATATTAAAAATTACTGCGAAGTATTTATAAAGAAAGGACCGAGGGATGCCCCTCCCCCTTCTCAAGAATACGAGTATTTGCAGAGGCAAAAGTTCTTCTGTCGAGAGTCAGGCAATCCCCCACCCCCTTCGAGAAGGCTTATGGTTTACTACAAGGCAAATAGAAATGTGATGGATCGTCGTTGCGCTCATGATTGCCGCTATCAAACCTGTCAATCAACATGCTTTGAACCTATTAGTAATTCTGTTCCTATTGTGGGTAACGAGCTCACTTGTTCGACTACACACATTGCAGTTAAGGATCCTGTTTCTTCCAACAGTAGATTGAGTCTCAATCTACGCCCCAATTATTTGGGTCAAACCATTGTATCTACTGGGTATTTGTATGAAGGAGGTTCGTCATGACTCTCCAAATAGGAACAAATACAGCAGCCAATAAAGCTAGTTTTTATTTAGCGCAAAACCAAAAACGCTTATCACGCACACTTGATCGCTTATCGAGTGGGAAAAGGTTAACTTCACCGGTGGAGGATCCCGGCAGCTTGGCAGTGGCAATGAAACTGGAAGCTGCCATAAATCGAATTTCGGGTGCTGTTAATAATGTGAATAATGGTATTTCTTTCCTTGAAGTACAGGACGGTATGCTTGAGACAGTTGGTAAGATTGTTGACCGGATGAGTGAGCTCAAGGGTCTAGCAAGTCAGGACCCCATGAAAAGTGAGCAGGATCAGGCAAGCTATGATAATGAATTTCGTGACCTACAAATGCAGCTTTATGATATAGCAAATATGAAGTTCAATGGGGTCAGTCTCTTTGCAAATTATACATCTGACTCAACTGGTGCAGTCACAACCACCGAGACAATTTTTAATGCTGGTTCGCAGAATTTATCGAGAGATAACTCTTTAACGATCTATACCAGTTCAGAAGGCAGCGGTGGCTCAAAGGTGAGCGTGCATCGGTTGCTGCTTTTATCAGCGTTAACAGTAAATCAAAATACAAATATTGGTAATCAATGGAGTGACGCCAACAATAATTCAGGCGTTCAGGAGATCGGTTATACGAATGAGCCATTAACTTTTGCGAGTCAAAGTCTCTCGGATACCTTGAGCCTAAAGCAAATTTCAGTTAATGTAATCACCAAAGCATTGGAGAATATATCTTACCTGAGAGCCCAGAATGGTGCGTCGGGTTCAAGGCTTTACTTCTCCTCAGATTCTTTAGCCAAGCAGAAGACTAATATGCGGGCAGCACATGGGAGGATTGTCGATGCAGATATTGCAGAAGAAACAACGAACCTTGCCAAATACCAGGTTCTCTCACAGGCAGCAGCTTCTATGCTTTCTCAAGCAAACTCGAACACGGAGATAGCACTCATGTTAATTAGATAATGTACCTAAATACAAAAAGATACCCACAGGGTGATGCTTGTCTAGCTAGGCGGTATTGGACGATTAAGAGGAGTCGTTATCGAAACCGATATCTGTGGATGAGAGACACCTTTTACAGGATGCACATAAAGTCGATCCTTCCTAAATGGTTTCATGTTTTGTTTCATCGAAATATTCCAAGCCCCACCGCTGCATTCAGCATAACTACACCTATTTAGTAAACATTACTTATGATTATTAAACTACTTTACATAAAACACTGTCCACAAATAACCCATCTATAGGAAGTCTTGGTTAGTCACAATTGACTCTCACTCTTCTCCATTCATCCGCATTACACATTTACACTACTCAGTTTTAAAAAAAGGTTTCGTTTGTCTGTCGAATGACCACTCGGCGATCTGACTATTAACCTAAATTTTCTAATCTCAATACTTTATTCATTTTTTCGCATAATATGCACTAATTAGCACATAAATATAATTTTAATCATAAACCGGGTTTCCGTTTTTCCCACATAACCCAATAAAACGGAGCAGTCCACAAGGATGTAGACTGCTAGTCAACATAAGGAGATAAATAAAATGACACTACAAATATCAACAAACACAGCAGCAGCTAGAGCCAGTTACAACTTGGGAAAGAATAATTCCATGTTGCAAAGATCTTTCGATCGACTCTCAAGCGGTAAAAAACTCGTTTCCCCCATTCAGGATCCCGGAAGCCTTGCTGTATCAATGAAATTATCAGCAGCAATTAATCGATTGGCTGGTGCCCAGAATAATTCCCAAAATGCGATGTCCTTTTTAGAAGTTCAGGACGGCATGCTCGAAACGGTAGGTAATATTATTGACCGTATGAGCGAACTTAAAGGTCTTTCCAGTCAAGATCCGATGAAGAGTGCTCAGGATAAGGCCACTTACGACAATGAATTCAGAGATCTTCAAGTACAGTTATACGACATATCACAACAGAAGTTCAACGGTGTTAGCCTTTTTGCCAACTTCGTAAGTACAGACACAGATGGTGTCTACGGTGCAGATCAAACTGTCTTTTGGGGAAAGGATCAAACAACTGGGGGGCATCTAGATGATGATAATACTATGACTATTTACACCAGTGCTGAAGGTAGTGAAGGCTCGAAGGTGAGTGTCTACAAAGCAAGTTTACTGTCTGCACTCTCAGTAACCCAAGGGGGACAAATCGGTCAAGAGTTTGATGTAACTGGGGCGAGGAACGCGGGAGCTGCTGTTGGAAATAATACTGCGGTACAATTTGCAAGTGAAACAATTACACAGACACTTCAACTTAGTCAGATTTCTGTAAATGTAATCAACACCGCACTTGAAAATATTGCCTTCCTTCGAGCTCAAAATGGCGGTGTCCAGTCAAGACTTTCGTTTAATTTGCAGTCTCTTGCTCATCAAAAGACAAATATGAGAGCTGCATTGGGACGCATTGTTGATGCAGATATTGCCGAAGAAACGACTAACTTATCAAAGTATCAGGTATTATCTCAAGCTGCTGCATCTATGCTTTCTCAAGCTAATGCAAATACTGAGATAGCCCTAATGCTCTTACGATAAACCTTCCAGGTAATTTTAATTCAATAACCTTAATTCCCTAATAAACATTATCATGCTGAGTTGCTTAGATGACCATCCTCCTGGTGAGATGATCGGTTCATTGGTATGCTATCGATTGAGCAGGAGTATTTTGCTCCAGTTTCGAAAGTATCAAGTATTTGATTACTTTAGGTCGATACTCACGCTTTTCCGAAAGCCTGAAAGGTTGATTTGCTTTTATCTCTTATCGAGTGAATCACCCCTGTTCATCAATACTGATTTCAGGGAATCCTTAAACTCATGTGTTAATGTCACCATCCGATGATAGGTAAAACTATGTACTTCCGGTCAGACATCCCAGTCAGATTATATGCAATAAAGCACCTACAGCGGATAGATTCTAGGAAATGAAACAATTACTATAATGAATAATAGTTTAAATATAAATATACCCAAAATGGTTACTTCCTCACCATATTTAGGAAGAGCAATCAATTGTAATAGCAGTGCTAACCGTGTTAAGATCGAAAGTGAAGTTACCAAGCAGAATATACTAGCTCGGTTTGAAACTTTTCCCGCGGTCAGAAACCTACTCAGGGAAACAGTCAGTTCATTGAAGTTATATTCCCATGAATCATCCAATGAATATCCTGGGATCCAATTATCAAAACCACAAAGTGAACATGTTTACCTTCATCAATCATGCCCGCCTCCGAGAAGACTAGTAAGTCTATCCAATTCTTCAAAAAATAGGCTTTCACCAATGGTGTCAGATAATCTTACTACGCTATCTCAACCCGTTTAAATACTGGAAACCAGGCAATGCATCTCAAGTAATGTATATTTTGCACTTAAATGCACTTTAATATTCAATCCAATGAGCATTACCTAACTTAAATCAATGGCTTTAAATATTTCTACAAATACAGCAGCTTATCGAGCAGGTGCTCAGCTGTCACTTAACCAGTCTCTTCTGCAACGATCGTTTGGACGCATTGCAAGTGGGAGGCGAATAAGTACACCTGTAGAGGACCCCGGTAGTTTGGCGGTCTCTATGAAGCTTCAGGCTGCTATTAATCGTTTGAGCGGTGCACAGAATAACATTAAAAACGCCATTTCTTTTCTCGAGGTACAAGATGGTTTAATGGACTCGGTCGGTAAAATTGTTGACCGAATGAGTGAGTTAAAAGGACTGGCCAGCCAAGATCCCATGAAAAGCGAGCAAGATCGTGCCAGTTATGATAACGAGTTTAAGGATTTGCAGGTACAACTTTTTGATATTTCACAGATGAAATTCAATGGGGTTAGTCTCTTCGCAAATCATACTACTGACGATAAGGGTCTAAATACTAGTATTGAGGCTGTTTTTGGTGCGCAGTCCCAAAGCCAATCGCTCGATAATACTATCGCTATACATACAAGTGCAAATGGCCAATCTGGGTCAAAAGTAAGTTTGCATAAATCTCTGCTTCTTTCCGCGCTTACTTTAGGCACTGATCAAAGTATCGAAAAAGAGCATTCATCTGGTGTGGCCGGTAACTTAACCTTGAATCCCTTAACGGTTACATTTGCCAGTGAAACAATTTCTGGGACTCTATCATTAGACCAAATATCTGTAGGCGTAATAACGCAAGCTTTGGAGAATATTTCTTTTTTAAGAGCACAGAACGGCGGGGCGAATTCCAGGCTAGCATTCAATTTCGAGTCTATTATCTCACAAAAAACAAATATGCGTGCCGCCCTTGGTCGTATCGTAGATGTTGATATGGCAGAGGAGACTACTCATCTAGCAAAATATTCTTTTCTTTCCCAGGCAGCAGCATCTGTTCTGTCACAGGCAAACTCCAATACAGACTTAGCTCTAATGTTACTTCGTTAAGAAACATTTACTAAATCAACTGAATATATCCATGCATTATTTCATACGAACATCCCTTGTAATAACAATTAATATTTTATGATATTTTATCCGAATTATTATACTTCGCTCTGCTTTAAACCATGCTTTCGATATATATTTTTTAAGTACTCCATTTATAAACTTTTCCTCTTAGCTGAGTGATTTAAATGTGCCCAATTAATCCTTGCTCCCAAATATTCTAGCACTTTCTTCAAACAAAATGAAAAATCTTCACCTCATTTATTTTTAATTTCTTCACCCCATCAACTTATATTTATCACTTATGAGTACATTTTTCCTGTACTCCCTACACTTATCTTTCCTTCGGC
>Ga0209335_10003724_pt1 | contig 14989 bp, 22 predicted proteins | sample COG_09_FD_184753 | JGI IMG/M metagenome (GOLD analysis project Ga0209335, IMG submission 184753) | Pelagic Microbial community sample from North Sea - COGITO 998_met_09 (SPAdes) (version 2) | ecosystem: Environmental > Aquatic > Marine > Neritic zone/Coastal water | place: Helgoland, sampling...
ATATCATATAATGCTTTAATTTGATTAGCAGCATCTTCAGCATTACACCTATCATCCCAAATATAAGGTGTTCTAGGTGAACCTACTAATGATAAATTTGAAGGATATACTGGTAATGCCCATTCACCGTGCTTTTTATAAGTACCTTTATGGTTTGAAGGAAAATCATTATTAAATTCAATCCAATCTCCATTTTCATCTTCAAATCTCATTTGATCTTGCATCCCACCAGTTACATTAGCTATAATAGGAGTACCAGTTAATAATGATTCAGTTAAAGCTAATCCCCAACCTTCAGCAGAAGATAACAAAATTGTTCCATCAGCATAATTATATAAATAACTCATTTGTTCTGTTGAAAACTTATTAGGAGATATTACTATATTGTGATCATCTTCAGGAAATAAAAATCTTATTACTTCTGGTATATCAGTACCATGTTCATCTATAGGTGTGGTATGAAGTACTAATTGACATTTAGATCTTTTTTCTTTACTTAAAGTGTCTAAAAAATATTTCCATGCTAATATAGTATCAGGAATACACTTACGTCTAATATTTCTAGAATTAAATAACAATTTAAACTCCATTTTACCATCCCTTTCAAGACTATTTTGTAATTTTAGATATTCTTTATCAAATTTATTTATAGGTTTAAATATTTTATTATCTAAACCATGAGGAATATATTTAATAACTTTATTTTTACATCTTTTTTCTCCTAAAACCATTTCATTTATGTTTTTAGTTTGTTTTGAGATTCCAAATAAAGCATCACAAGAATCATAAAAATCTCTATTATACATTGGTGCTGGTAAGTCATCCCATATATTTAAATATGCTATAGGAATACTTGATCTGATTTCATGTTCTATATCAAATAACCACTCAAAATAACGAGGATCTGTAATTAAAAATAGTGCATCAATATTTTCTCTTTTAATAATATCTTTAAGTAATTCTGGATTACCATAATGGTCACAAGGATATAATAAAACACTAGCATCATCTATACCAATTTTTTCTCCAGTAGCTTTAGATAAATCTACAATTTTTTCTTTTTCAGGGTGTTTAATAGCTCCTGCTAATTGAACCCAATTATATCTGTGGGCTGTATTAGTTACTATTTCTCTACCTACAGTAGCTACGCCGGAGTGTACTCTAATATCATCTGTTAATAATAATATTTTTTTACGTTCTTCTTTTTTAATATAACCTTCTTTCATTTTTAATAATAATTTTATTAATCTTCAATATCTAACTTTACTTGTGAATTAATTTGTTTTCTAAAATCTTCATTTGTTAAATATAAGTACAATGAACGGTCTGCTAGTTTTTGAAAACTAAATTTACGTTTTACACACTCAATTTTAAAATTTTCAAATAAATCACTTTTTACTTTTACACTTGTTAGTGTCATGTCTTTTGAACTTGCCATAATTTTTATTTTAATTTATATTTGTCTATACATATATGCAGATTATAAATTCTTACCAACAGCATTGCATAATTCTGTACTTTCTTTGTAAGGACAAAACGTACAATTCCATTTACTTGGATTTGCCCTAAATATAGTATCTTTATATGACCCATCCAAATTAAAAGCTTTATTTATAAATTCCTGTAAGTTTGTTGTTGCTTTGTTTAATTTCACTTTACCAGATGCTGGTATAAATTGTTGTACTCGTTTTTGAGGATAATCACCATCTACATATACTTTTCTCCTAACTATAAAAAATTCAATATCAATATTTTCAATTGGAATGTTATATTGTTTACTAAAGAAGTATTTATATAATATTAATTGAAATTGTTTACTTTCATCTTTTTTATTCCATTTATTCCAACCCTTAGTACTGGTTTTTATATCGATAATTTTAAATGTATTTGTTGGTTCATGATACATTACGACATCTAAATAACCCATGTATTTAACGCGGTTAAGACGCAAATTAGGCGCCATAACAATTGGTAATTCACAACCAACTAGATGCCATCCTTTTTTACTAAAATACAGATTTCTTTTTTTCTTAATAAAGTTTAAAATTTCTTTACCATCTTCAAAAAATTCTCTTAATTCAGTAGGAGAACTAAAGTGTTGATTCTTATTTTTTTTATAATCTTCAGCATAACATTTTCTTAAAGTATCTTCAAATAATTCTTCAATATCAATTCTATCTGCTTCTGCTCCACTTACTTCATACATTACATCTAAATAATGTTGTAATACTTCATGTAAAGCTGTTCCAAAAGTCATATGAATACTTTGTTCACTAATTTTATGGCCATCTCTATATTGTAGAGCCCATTTTTTAGGACATTGAGTAAACATTGACAGTTGAGAATAAGATATATTTTTCTCAACAGCAAAATTAACTGGTAGAGGGGGATTATTTCTAATCTCCCTTACTATTATTGGAACCTTTTTAGCCAAATTATTTTTTCCATTTATCGCGGCCTACTAAAAGACCGATTATTCCATAATTGGCAACATCAATAAAAGTATCTTCCATACCTTCACCTTTAACATAGTTTTTACCATTAACTAGTAAATTTCTTAATCTACTTATTTTATCTGTAAGTCTAATTGCTAATCCTGTTAATGAAAATTTTTTATCAGATTTATTATTTAATATGTCTCCACCTAAAGAAATATTATTTAAACCATAATCCATATGTTTAGCAGCAAACATTTCATACATTTCTATAGTAATCTGTTTAAACTCTTCAGATAATTCTGGGTATTCTGTTTCAAATGCTTCTACTGTTGGGGTTGTTTTTACTGCTTCAACAGTTTTTTCTTGTGAAAACTCAAACGCTTTTCTACTATCCATTTATTTGTCCCTTATCATTAAAATATTTTTCTAACACTTCTAATCTTTCATCTGCTGATGCTAATAATCTTAGTGCTTCATCACAATTACTCCAATAATCTTTAGTTGAATGATCACCTATACCTGCTGGGTGGTTAGTTAATAAGTTAATGCTGGCTAGTGCTTTTGCTTTATCAGCATTTGCTGATGCTTTTAAAAATTTATATACTTGTAAATTCATATTGTTTTTATTAGTTTTTTTATTTCTTTTTTTTCATAACCTAAATCACTTAATACTTCAGTGACACCTTCTTTTTCTAATATTGGAATATACGAACTAGCTTCATCAATTCCAATAGATAATTTATTAGCTATGATTTTTGCTAGTTCTTTAGAATCTTTTTTATTTTGATTTTTAATATATTTATTCCATATTTTTCTTTTAGGAATCATTTCTCTATAAATAGTATAAATCTCTTTTTTATTTTGGGGATTTATATTTTGTACAAAATTGACTATATCAATATAACTCATATTCATAGATAAAAATCTATGTACCATATAAGAATTCCAATCATCCCAATCTTGTTGGGTAAAATTCTTAATTGGTGTTTTTTTAACAGTTATTTCATTTAACCAATCAAATACTGTCATTTATATTAAATCATCTTTATATTCATCTCTGATTTCTGGTGGTAGTGTTAATCCTACTATTTTTTTAGTATCAGGGCAGAAAAATACTGGGATTGGCATAACAGCATCTTCATCTGTTCCTGCTACAAATTTAGATACACTACGTAATAATACACCTTGTTGAAATATTTTATTTCCTTCTGGTGTTGAAAAACCTGTTGTGTCTTCTAATTTTACTTGTGGTTGTCCTACATTGTTTTCACTCATTTTTTTAAATTTAAATATTAATTAATTGTTTTATTAAGGCCATACAGTTTATTTCTTTATCAATTCTAAAATTAGATTGAAAACTATATTCGTTTATATGTATTGCTACTGTGCCTTCTTTTCCAGGAGCAAAATCTGAAGCATTATCAAATAAGAATCGATAAAATACTTCAAAATCTTTAACATTAGCATTAGCTATTATTTGTCTTATTTCATTAAATTTAGGAGATGATTTAGCTAATTCTTCTACTACTTTACTCATATAGTTATTAGAAACTAATGCATCTTTGTCTAATTTTAAGTTATTATCTTGCGTAGATACTTGTATTGTATTAAGCATCTTACGAACGTCAGGGTAGTTATTATTAGTAATTGTTTCTAAGTCACTTACACTACACTTTATACCTTCTTTCTGTACAACTTTTATCAAATGATTTACTACGTCTAATTTACTTGGAGGTACTATTTTTAATGTTTGACATCTTGACTGTAAAGGATCTATAATACGTTCAACAAAATTACAAGTTAAGATAAAACGTGTAGTTCTTGAAAACGTTTCAATTACATTCCTTAAAGATGCCTGTGCTTGTATAGTTAGAAAATCTGCTTCATCTAATATAACAACCTTGAGAGGTTTAAACGACATTACACTAGCAAACCCTGATACTTTATCTCTAATAGTTTCAATACCTCTTTCATCAGAAGCATTAATATAGATATGATCGCAATCTATATTTTTTACTATTAATTTAGCTAATGTTGTTTTACCAGTTCCTGCTGGCCCATAAAATATTAAATTTTGAATATCATTTTGACTAATGTAATTTGATATTGATTTTTTAATACTTTCATTTCCTACATAATTATCTATATTTGTAGGGCGATATTTTTCTACTAATAATCCGTGATCTTTCATAACCTAAATATACAAAATATTATTTAATTTTCCAAGCTTAAACTCCTTGTCTAAATTCACCATATAAAGAATACATTTTTTCTTCTTTTGGTTTTACTTCTTCTTCAGTTGTGTGAATTGCATATAATTTACTTCCCATAGGATCTAATCTATATTCACCTTTAAATCCAGTTTTGTGTAAATATGCTTCTAAAGTTTCAGTTAAAGTAGGATATACTTGTTTTTTAGGATCTGCAACGAGTTTCCACCTATCTCCAGGTGGTACTCTTGTTGCGATTAACTCATTATGTTCATTAATTACTGTTTCCATATTACATTCCCATCATTGAGGGATCCATTTGTGGTTGCTTATCTTCTTTAGGTTCATTTACTACTATACATTCTGTAAGTAATACTGTACCAGCTACTGCTGCTGCGTTTTCAAGTGCAACTCTAGTTACTTTTGTAGGATCAATAATACCAGATTCTTTCATATTAACAACTTTTTCTGTTTTAATATTATATCCAGCCCATGTATCATTTCCTGATTCAATTAATTGATATTTACCTAACATTTGTGCTTTAACTGAATCATGTCCTGCATTTATAAGTATTTGTTCAAATGGTTTACCACATGCTTTGTAAACTATTTCTGCACCAATGTTACAATTATTAATAGATTCCCTAGCATATAATAAAGCGGATCCACCTCCAGGTACTATACCCTCTTCAATAGCTGCTTTTGTTGCATGTAAAGCATCATCAACTCTATCTTTTTTCTCATTCATTTCAGTTTCATTTCTACCACCTACATGAATAATAGAAACACCACCACACATTTTAGCTAATCTACTTTGTAATTGTTCACGTTCAAATTCACTTTCTGATCCTTCAACTTGGTGAGCTAATTCTTCAATTCTTTTATTAATAGTGTCTTCATCTCCTTTACCATCAATTATAGTAGTAGTTGTTTTACTAATTGTAGCTGTTCTAGCTTCACCAAACCACTCCCAAGAAAATTTATCTAATTTCATTCCTTTGGATTTATCAAATACTTGACCCCCAGTCATAATAGCTATGTCTTCTAAAATTAATTTTCTTCTATCACCAAAGTCAGGAGCTTTAACAGCACATACATCTAATGTACCTCTTTGTTTATTAACAATTAAAGTAGCTAATGCTTCATGATCTATATCTTCAGCTATTATTAATAAAGATTTAGCTTGTTTAGCTACACCTTCTAATATAGGTAATAATTCTTTAACATTAGTAAATTTATGATCTGCAATTAAAACACTAACATCTGTCAAAGTACTAGTCATTGTATTGTTATCAGTAACAAAATAAGGTGATTTAAATCCTCTATCAAATTGTAAACCCTCAACAGTTTCTAAATAAGTTTCACCTGATTTGCTTTCTTCAATATGAACTATACCTTCATCTCCTACTTTATCTAATGCCGTAGAAATTAATTTACCTATTTCTTTATCATTATTAGCAGAAACTGTTGCTACTTGTTCTAATTGATCTTCGGATGAAATATCTTCTGATACTTTATTTTTTAAAACATTAATAACTTCTTTTACAGATTTATCAATTTCTCTTTTTATTTCAACAGCATTAGCTCCATTATTTAAATGACTTAAACCACCTTTAATCATTTCTCTAGCTAATAATGTTGATGTTGTAGTACCATCACCAGCTTTATCTGCTGTTTTTAATGATGCATCTTTAACTAAAGTAACACCTAAATTTTCAACTGGGTCTTTAAGTGAAATATGTTTAGCTACTGTTACACCATCTTTAGTAGATTGTACTTGTCCATGTTCTTTTTCAATTACAACATTTCTACCATTAGGTCCTAATGTTGATACAACAGCATCTGCTAATGTATTAATACCTTTTACTAATTTTTCTCTCCCTTCGGGGCCAAATTCTATAATTTTACTCATTGTCTTTATTTTCTAATTTATTAAATTCTTCTTCACTAATTAATTCACTTTCTTCAAGAGGTTCTGTTTCAGCTAAAACATCTGCAACTGTCGATTTAACCCTTGCTAAGATTTGATTTTCTGGTCCTACATAAAATTCTTCACCATTATGTTCAATTTTAGTAAATCCTTGAGTAGGTAAAACTACTTCATCACCCACTTTAATTTCAGCAGGAATAAAATGTCCCATATGTGTATGTTGACCAGGTCCAACTGATACTACAACAGCATGTTCATTTTTGTCTTTACCCATATCAGGTACAACAATTGATCCATACATTTCTTCGTTTTGTTCAATCGGTTTAACGATAACCGCATTAAATAATGCTTCTAAATTCATAGTCCTTTATAATTTATTAATTTTGATATTTTTTCTTTTAATTCATCCCATCTATCAAGATATTCTCTTACACTAGTATACTCTTCTTTACTATTATTGTGCAATTGACACTCAGCTACCTTGTTTAAGGCACTTCCAAAATCTGAATAATGTGCTACTGGTTTTTCATAATCCTCTCCTTTACTACCTTTAGATCTTAATCTATCAGAATCAGGAGTTATTACTTCATACACTGTATAACAGTGTGAATCTCTGCCTATATAATAAGGCTCTAATGATGGGTCTTTGATTGTTTGCATATAACTTTAATTTTTTATTTACGTAAATATACGAAAAATAATTCAGTAAACCAACCTATAGGGCGAACTTTATTGGTTACTTTTAATTAATTTTCAAAACTTTTGGCGCTGCTTCCTTTGCAAATGGAACTGTTACTATTAACAGACCATCATTAAATTTGGCTGATGCCTTTGTTGGGTTAAACTTAGTTCCTAATTTATAAGCTAAATTAAATGAACGTTTTGCTATCCCTCTATGAATATATTTTCTTTCAGGATCTGGTGTCTTAGCCTTATCATAAGAAAAGGTAATACTATCTCCTTCTAATTTAACTTCAATAGCTTCTTTAGGGATGCCAGTGCAAGCTAACTCAAAAGTTAGACCTAAATCATCTTCAAATATATTAATTGGGTATTGTTGTTTGGCTTCTGCAGCCGGTGTAAATGTTGCTCCTGCATCAAACAGGTTACGGAATAATAGATCATACGGATTGTATAATCTTTCTAAAAATTGTGTACTCATATCACTTTGTTTTATGCTGTCGTTAGATCAGCGGTTAATAATTGTTGTTAAAAAATACTTACGCCCTAAGGTCAATTTATAATACATATACTAAAAATCAGTTTCTGCTTTCCTTACCATATAATACTCACTAGAAACTTCATCTGTTTTAAATTTAAATTCAATTAGTCCCATAGAACTAATTTTCATTGTTCCTTCCTCCATATCTTTATTAGCATGAATAACAGTTTTAAATGTATCTGAATTATATGGTATTTTCATACTTTCTTCTGTTATATCACCTGATATTTGATATGTAATTTTATTGTTATGTCCATGTTCATCACCAAATACAAATTCACATATATTCTCACCATCTAAATTTGTTGTAGTAGTAATTAGCATATTATCAATACCTTGTAATGCACTTTTAGCTTTTATTAAATTATCAATATCCTCTTTTGATAAGTCTAAATTAACTACAAATTCAGGAATATTTACTGTACCAACTTTAGGTACTAGTAAAGGATCTGATACAGCATATGTTAAATTAAAATTTAAATCTGATATTTTAAGTTTAGATATTAATTTGTGTTGTTTTTCTAGTTCTAATAATAGATCACCATTACAAATACTAATTAAACTTGATAATTTTTTAGTATCATATATAGCTAATTCACTATTTTCTAATGGAAAATTATTACAAGTTACTTTACCTATTATGTCTGCAGTAGGAGACATAAAATCTATAGTTAGATTTTTATCTTCAGTTTTCCATGTTACTGATTCACAAACATTTAAATAATATTTGCTAATTACTGATTGTAGTATTGATTTATTTATCATAAGTTAAAAAACATTTGTTGGTAAGGATTTAAATTTAGGGTCCAACCTAAATCATTATAAAATCCTTCTAATTTATTTAATAATATGGACTCGAATATTTTTTTTCTATCTGCATACTGTTCAATAAATGTACGCATTTTTTCTGGTAAATCCCACTCTAAAAAAGCAATAGCATTTACTTGATATGGATTTTGTTTTAAATAAATCCATTTTACTTTATCACCTTGAGATATTGAAGCATGGTTTTTATGTAAACCCCAAAATCTAAGTAAATCATTATAAACAACTGTTGCTTTAACAGCTGCTGGAGCTCCTTTTTCCATAACAGAAAACATTTCTCCCGCTCTTGCTTTACGAGCTGTATATTTATTTAATTTTTTTACTGCTTGAGGATTACCTAACTGTGTTAAAGGAATAGAACCATCTAATATTTGTTTTTTAAATATTTTTAATCTATCATCAATTTCTTTTTGTGTAGCTCCTTTTAAAACATCTACCAATGCATTTTTAAAAAATTCACCTAATACCGGAGGGAAATTAGCTTTTTTAAATTCTAAACCTTTAACATCTAATGTTTCTTTTTTAATACCTTCTTGCTTAGTAATCCATTGTGCATAACGTCTTGTAGCTCTAAAATAAGCAGATCTAATAACACATTCAGTTTTCATTTCTAACCTATGCTCAGTTGAACGAAATACATCTTTAGCTAATTTATCATATGATTTAGTAACTACATCTTCATACTCCATAGCTATAGTTTCTAATGCATCATCTTTTTCTTCAGCATTCATTTCATCAAAATCATTATGTCTATGTCTTAATAAAGGTTCAGCATGCATATAAATTGAATCTGTATCACTATAAGTACAATAGTTAGTTTCTTCAGGATCACATATCCACCAAGGAGTATCTTCTATATGTTTCATTTTTTAATTTTCCTAAATGCTATTTTATTATTATTACCACTTACATCATCACTAATTTTTTCCCAATTACTTCCTCCACCTTCAACAAAATGATAAATTAAACTACCTTTTCCTACAATAGGATAATTAATTTCTAATATATCCTTTTCATTATATTCTCCTACAAACCATTCTACCCACGTATTTCCAAAATAATTATCATCAATAACAATTATTGAATTTACTGGCATTTTATCTTCTATAGCTATAAATTCTCTCCAACCATGTAAAGCACTAGGAAATGGGTTTTTTAAATCTAAATCATAAGAATCTAAATGAACTAAATTAGGTATAACTGGTGTATTTTCTAAAAATTTAACAGAGTCTTGTTGATAATGGTTAACATTTAAATTATGATTTAAATATAATTCTTTACTTTTATTAATAGTATCTTCATTTGAATCAACTGAATGAAATTCCCCATTAGTTAATTCACACAATTTTGCAAAAAATAAACCAACACAACCATCCTCATAATTTTGAGAGGCTCCTGTTTCTATACAAATTATTTTTTCTAAATTAAAATTATTATTTAATTCTTCAACTAATTTTATTACTTGTTGTTTTCTTGTTGGTTCAATTCCTAATTCTACTCTAGAAACTTCTAATTTATTTTGGGTTTGATCAAAATACCATTCACTTGCTTTTGTTAAATTTTCATTATTCATAATTATTATTTTTATTTTTTAATTTCTTTATTCATTTCTCTATTAGCTGCTAATGCTGACTCTTGTATAATTCTTTGCCCGCTAAGTGTAATTGACTCTGACAATATAACATTACCATATCTAAAACTACCAAGAGCAGTTGCACCATACAAACTATTTAATAAAATTTTCATTGTATATTGCTTCATATGCATAGCTGCACCTAATTCTTTATCACCAGCTTTATATGCTTTTTTCATTTTATTTTTATATATAACTCGCTCATCAAACCATTTTTTTAATATAGTAGATAATACTGATTCTCTGTCTTTAGAATACATTACACCATTTGCCGATATTAATAAATCATTTTGTTCAATCATTTTAACTATTCTACCTATATTAACTCGTGTTTGTTGACGTTTTTTATTTTCAACAACCATTTCATCAGCATAATCCATACATTTTAAATCATTGTAACCTAAACGATTATTTCTATCATCAGCATCAATAATTCTTCCAATATATGTTTCTTTACCAATATTGATAGTCATTATAATTGATGGGTATAGTGATGTTAGATCCAAATCAAATAAATAATCCATTTTACCTGCTTTAGGACAAAATAAATAACCACCAGCATAATTTTTTTTAGATATTGGATTACGTTCTTTAGCAGGTGGAATTATATTTTGACTTAATAAATAAGCTGATATTGCTCCATCCTGTGTTTTTGTGTTAGCATATACTTCACTGTAATTATGTTTACCTTTATGTGCTAAGTTTTTAGTTAATGCTAAATAATCTAAATTTTCATCTAATACTTTAAGTATTTCAACATCACGAAAGTTATATTTAATAAATGTAGCTATATCTTCTTCATATAATTTATCTAAATTACCATCATATTCAATTTTTTTCATTCCAGCATACTTTTCACCAATTGCATCTAATCTCATTGATGGTTCATCTGCCCAACTAAATTTCTTATGTAAGCGCATATAATCTAAAGATTCAACACCACAAATCTGAATGTATTGATCTTTAAACCAAGGTGTTTCTCTTACATATCCTATTGGAGATAAATGTTTAGCAAATTCTTGACCTAAAACATTACACATTCTATAATATAAGTAAGGAATATCAAAATAATCACTATTCCATCCAACTAAAATATCAGGATCAATATCTCTAAATATTTCTAAAAATTTAGCTAATAATTCACCCTCATTTCTACAAGGAATAATTTTTTTATTAGATTTTGTTTTTATATTAGAACCAAAATGATTTTTTTCATCTAAAACAACAATTCCCCATTCATCTACTTGTTTATCATACCAAGCAATTGATGTTATTTTTTTATTTGCTCTTTTTAATCCTTCTTCAGACATATCATCTAACATTTCACACTCAATATCAAAAAATAATTCTCTATGTGTTGTTGATGGTGTATCATTTGTACCATATTTTTCAATTAAGAATTTTTGGTAAGGAGGCATGTCATGAAAATGTAAATTAGGATTATCTGACCTATAGTTTTTTACCTTTTTTAAAGGTTCTCCATTTAATCCCTTATAGTTTGCTTCTGATTCACTACATTCAATGTAAGCTTGATTATCCCATTCTACTTTAGTATAACCTGAATCTTCCCATAAATGTACTAAAAACTTATTATCTTTAAGACGTCTAGCAAATGCCTTTTTATACATTCTTTAACTCTTCGTTTGTGAAAAATTGATTTAAATTAGGTCTATAGTAATTAATTGATTTCATTACTTTTCTATCTCGTGTTCTATACACAACATATCTGTCTCCTACTTTTTCGTGGTGACATGACTCAGCTTGTTCTTTAGTGCGGAGGGAGACAGTATCCAAGGCTTCTTCTTCAGTGCTGCAAGACTTCGACATATTGCTTCCTTGTACTTCTTGATACGCTGGCCATATCTTATTCTTAAGACCATGTAGCATAGTACCGTTCCCAAGGGAAACATAAGCAATATCACACAAAGCATCCAAAACTTCCACGATGTCTCCGTTTTCGCAAGCTTGTCTATATTCTTCCAATTCTTCAAGTATAAAGTCATATACGAATTGCCATTCCTTTTTTTCTGGTATTTTTGGTTCATAATTATTCGGTTTTCCAAATGTAGCGTTAAAAATTTCTACTTCATTTACAAAGTCTACACTTGGTGGTGCTTCTACACCATTGTTTATTTCATTAAATATATCTAATTGTTTACTCATATTTTTATATTTGGTGTCCACCATTATTAATTTTAATTGAATCAAAGAATTCTTTTCTTGCTAAGTTAGTATTTTGTCTAAATACACCTGATGCTTTTGTTGTTACCATTGAAGCTCCACCATGTTTAACACCTCTACAACTTACACAATTATGTCCTGCAACTATAGTTACTATAACACCTCTATTACCTTCAGTAATTTGATGCACAGCATTATGAATAGCCGATGTTAATTGTTCTTGAATAGCTCCTCTTCGTCCAAATAACTCAACTATTCTATTTAATTTAGATAATCCAACTACTTGTCCTTCTTCTCCAGCTATATAACCTATATGAACTACACCACTAATTGTTTGGTGATGATGTGAACACATAGATGTTAATGGGATATTTCTTTCAATTACAATACCATCATAACCATCAGAAGGAAATGATGTAATAGGAGACATTGGAGTATATCTACCTGCCCATAAATCATTTACATATGCTTTTGCAACTCTTCTTGGAGTATCAGCTGAATTTGGATCATTTTTCCAATCACAATCTAATGCATCTAAAAACTCTCCATATGCTTTAGTAGCTTTTTCTATCATTTGTTCCTTTTGTTTGTCACTTAAAGGAAAATTAGTTGCAACTCCATTTGCATAACCTTTTTTTACAACTTCTAGTTTTTCATGAATTTTAGCGTTTTTATTTTTTGCCATTTTTACTTTTATTTTATATTAATATACGAACATTTTATTAGAAAGCCAAATTATAATTTATAATCTTGTATGGCTCTACTATCATCTCTCTCCCAGGGATATACAATCCATTCATCACCCATTTCTTTAGCCCATATAGTAGGAGCTACACAAGAAGTGTGGGGTTTATAATGTAATACAGCATGATATACTCCAGGTGCATTTTTTAATGTTTCACCTGAGTCACAAATATCATCTACTACTAAAGTATCTGAATGAACTACTTCTGAGTATGGTAGACCTAATTCATGAGATAACATTACTGCAGGAATATAACCTCCTCTTTTTAAACCATGTATTGAATTAACAGGCATTGAACCTATTACTACTTTTTTCCATAATTCCTGGACTAAATCTTCAATATCAGTCCAACTAACAAATAACTTACCTTTTTCCTCCAAAATATTCTGTTGCATGACCTTCATTAATTAATTGTCTATTTATACTTACATCACTTTCTCTAAAAACTTCTCCTAAACATCTACCATATTTTCCTACACCATGAGATTGAAGGGTAAATTCTCCATCACCTAACATCTCTATTAGTCTTGCTTTAGCAGCTAATCCTAGTTTTTTTTCTTCTAAATCTCTTGTTCTTGATTCTGGGGCATTCATACCCATCATTCTGATTCTTACTTTTTTCCAAGTGTCAAATCCTAAATCTACGAGTGCGTCAATAGTATCTCCATCAACTACTCTATCTAATTTTGCGTTATATTTATACATTTTCTAAAAATTCTTTTAATTTATCAATTAATACTAATACATCATCTGGGTCCATTGTTATTGCACAACAAGTACCCACATTTTCTTCTATTTCTTCTAATATTTCCAATGCTTCTTCTTTAGACACAACGTTCAGTATCAAACGCCATAATATGAGATCTACCTGTAAATCTCCAACCTCTATCTCTTACAAAATTCATTACTTCAGGGTATGACTCCATTAAACTTACTCTAGTATCTCCTGCTGGCATAGCCCAAACTTTATCATCTGGTATATTACATACTTTTAAAAATTCTTCTACCTCTTCTATCATAGATAAATTCTTATCTAATACAGGTTTAATATGATAATCAGAATGATACTCAATAGATTTATTTATTGCCTCATAATTTAATCTTAATCTATTATGTGTTTTAATCATTCTTTCATCTACATCTTTTCCTTGAGGTGTCACTGCACCTATTACTGGAACAGAATTAGAAAACTTAGGGCTAATAGATAGAAGATTAATAGGATAATCTGTGGGTAAAAAATGACTACCCTCAGTTTCAATAGTAATAAATATATTATTCTCATGTGCAAAGTGTGTTAATTCGTTTACTAGTTTAGGATGCATTGTTGGGGATCCTCCAGTTAACATCATTTCTTTTATATGAGGGTGTTGATCATAGGCATCTATGATGTCTTGGAATGAATATGTTCCTTTTTCTGGGTGGATACTTGTATACCAACTATCACACCATCCTCCTTCACCGAAAAAACATCTGTGAGTACAGCCTGTTGTTCTAACTACAATAGTTGGATAACCTTGACGACTACCTTCTGATTGTACTGCTGTGTATACTTCTAATACTGGGAGGATTTTATTATAGTCCTCTATCCTTTTTAATTGTTTGTGCATATTGTTAATTTTTTTAAGTGGTTTTTCATTCACTAATAACCTATTTACTCGCTATAACAAGCGGCATTTTTTCCATGTTCCATGAATTTAACTTTGGTAACCCTAACTCTATTGTCAGTTTCAGCCTTTACAAATTCATTTATATTACAATAAATATATTCAGCAAATTTCTCTGCACCAGTAGCTGGAATTATTCTT